>Ga0315270_10000186_pt1 | contig 36015 bp, 31 predicted proteins | sample C1_bottom_MG_FD_204932 | JGI IMG/M metagenome (GOLD analysis project Ga0315270, IMG submission 204932) | Sediment microbial communities from Yellowstone Lake, YNP, Wyoming, USA - C1_bottom | ecosystem: Environmental > Aquatic > Freshwater > Lake > Sediment | place: USA: Wyoming | collected... | reverse complement strand
AAGTTCACCGAAGGCAACAGCAGGGCGCGTCCCTGCGGCAAGGCTTCTTGGCCGGCGATTTGCGCCGACTGGGCGGATTGCAGGCTGGGGTCTTGACTCAAGGCCTCTTGGTACACCTGCAATAAATCGCTGGCGGCAAACAGTGTTGGGCTCCAGAGTAGAGCCAACAACAACGGTAATTTTTTCATTGCTCAACTTTCTTAATAGGTTTGCATGCTCGGATCGACCTGGCGCGCCCAGCCTTCGACCCCACTAGATAAATTATAGACCCGGCCAAAACCTTGTTGTTCCAGAAAACGCGCAATGTGAAAGCTACGCACGCCATGATGACACACCACCACGACCTCGGCAGCGGGGTCGAGCTCCGCCAAGCGCGCCGGCACTTCGCGCATCGGCATCCACACGCTGCCTTCCAGCGCCGCGCGTTCCAGCTCCCAGGCCTCTCGCACATCGAGCAAAACCGGCGGGGTACGCGCGTTGTCGTCGAGCCATTCCCGCAATTGCGGCGGGTTGATTTGCTGCATCAGAATACGAATTGCGCAGCTTGCGGCGCATGCGCCAGGGCGCGCACGCTGGTCTCGAACAAATCTTGTGAGGTCTGCACACCCGACTCAATGACCTGGATACGCCGTGCCGCCATCGCCGGCGCCATGCCGACAAAGGCGATCAAACGCCCGCCCGGCTTGAGTTGCGCCACAAATTCATCCGCCAGCACTGGCTCGCTCCCGGTTAATACAATCACGTCGTAGGGCGCATGCGCGGCCCAACCACGCGCGGCATCGCCGACTTCTAAGGTGATATTCGTAAATCCGTGCGCCACTAGCTTTTGTTCCGCCGCTGCCTTGAATTCAGGCACGATCTCCACGCTATGCACGTGCTTGGCTAGGCTGGCCAGCAAGGCCGTCATGTAGCCGCTGCCGGTGCCGACTTCCAACACCTTGTCGCTCGGCTTGAGCTTGAGTTCCTGCACCAAGCGCGCTTCGACCTTGGGGCTGAGCATGGTTTCGCCATGCCCCAGCGGAATCTCGATATCCATGAAGGCCATCGGGCGATAGGCCTCCGGCACAAACGCTTCGCGCTTCACGCGTTGCAGCAGGCCTAGGATGGTGTCGTCCAGCACGTCCCAGGGGCGAATTTGCTGCTCTATCATGTTGAAGCGGGCTTGTTCCAAATCCATCTCGATCTCCGGGGTTTAGCTTGATTAACCTTGCGATTATTCCATATTTCCCTTACCTTTACACACTTCGCTAGGGGTCCGCGCCCGAACAACGGGCGGGGTGAGACAGTCCCTTTGAACCTGTACGGATCATGCCGTCGTAGGGAAGCGCTCTACCAGCCGCTTCCCGCGTATTTTTGCTGGTAAGGAGCATCTCATGAACGCAGCAATTCCTAAACCCACTGGTCCCAAACCCACCGCTTTCGCCGCCGCCACCGCCCATGTGGACGAGGCCGCCGTCAAACCCCTGCCAAATTCGCGTAAAGTTTATGTGCAAGGCTCGCGCGCCGACATCCAGGTGCCGATGCGCGAAATTTCCCAGTCCGACACCCCAGCCACGCTCGGTGCCGAAGCCAATCCGCCGATCTTTGTGTACGACTGCTCCGGCCCGTATACCGACCCTAATGCGCAGATCGACATTCGCAAAGGCTTGGCCGCAGTTCGCACAGGCTGGATCGATGAGCGTAATGACACTGAAGCCTTGAGCGGCTTAAGCTCCGCATACGGCCAAGCGCGCGCGCACGACGCGGCACTGACCAGCATGCGCTTCCCCGGCCTGATGCGCCAACCGCGCCGCGCCATTGCCGGCAAGAACGTCACGCAAATGCACTATGCGCGCCAGGGCATCATCACGCCGGAGATGGAATACATCGCCATCCGCGAAAATCTGCGGCGCAAGGAATACATCGAATCGCTCAAAGCCGCCGGCCCCACCGGCCTGAAAATGGCCGAGTTGTTGGGCCGCCAGCATCGCGGCCAGAACTATGGCGCTGCATTACCGGAAGAAATCACGCCAGAATTTGTGCGCGACGAAATCGCACGCGGCCGCGCCATCATCCCCGCCAACATCAACCACCCGGAAGCCGAGCCGATGATTATCGGCCGTAATTTCCTGGTGAAGATCAACGCTAATATCGGCAACTCCGCGCTCGGCTCCTCGATCCAGGAAGAAGTGGAGAAAATGACCTGGGCCATCCGTTGGGGTGGCGACACGGTGATGGACCTGTCTACCGGCAAGAACATCCACGAAACCCGTGAATGGATCATCCGCAACTCGCCGGTTCCGATCGGCACCGTGCCGATTTATCAGGCGCTGGAAAAAGTCGACGGCAAAGCAGAAGACCTGACCTGGGAAATGTTCCGCGACACACTGATCGAACAGGCCGAACAAGGCGTGGACTACTTCACCATCCACGCCGGGGTGCGCTTGGCGCATGTGCCACTGACCGCTACACGCATGACCGGCATCGTCTCGCGCGGCGGCTCCATCATGGCCAAGTGGTGCTTAGCGCATCACAAAGAAAGCTTCCTCTACACCCACTTTGAAGACATTTGCGACATCATGAAGGCCTACGATGTGAGCTTCAGTTTAGGCGACGGCCTGCGTCCCGGCTCGATCTACGACGCCAACGACGAGGCGCAATTGGCCGAACTCAAGACCCTGGGCGAGCTGACCCAGATCGCCTGGAAGCACGATTGCCAAGTGATGATCGAAGGTCCCGGCCACGTGCCGATGCAGCTCATCAAAGAAAATATGGATCTGCAACTAGAGTGGTGCGACGAAGCACCGTTTTATACCTTAGGCCCGCTCACCACCGATATCGCCCCTGGCTACGACCACATCACCAGCGCCATCGGCGCGGCGCAGATCGGCTGGTACGGCACCGCCATGCTGTGCTACGTCACGCCGAAAGAGCATCTGGGTTTACCGGATAAAGCCGACGTCAAAGACGGCATCATGGCCTACAAAGTCGCTGCCCACGCCGCCGACCTAGCCAAGGGCCATCCCGGCGCACAAATTCGCGACAATGCGCTATCCAAGGCACGCTTCGAATTCCGCTGGGAAGATCAATTCAATCTTGGCCTGGATCCGGACAAAGCACGCGAATTCCACGACGAAACCCTACCCAAGGACTCGGCTAAAGTCGCGCACTTCTGCTCCATGTGCGGCCCGCATTTCTGCTCCATGAAAATCACCCAGGACGTGCGCGAATTCGCGGCAGCGCAAGGCCTGAGCGAGCAAGAGGCACTGTCCAAGGGCATGCAGGTAAAGGCGGTGGAATTCGTCAAGCAGGGTGCGGAAATTTATCGCAAGGCGTGAGTCATGGCAGAACCTTTAGCTCCGCTGCAAATTCCGCTTCTATCCGAAGATGAAAGAGTCCGGCTACGCTTATGGGCACAGGCTTCGCCGTCGCAGCGACTGGCGTGGCTTGAAGAAGCCATGCAACTTTCTGCGAAGGCAAAATCCAGCGTACCTATCTTTACCTAAGTCGTTTTAAGTCCCGGTCTACTTCTGCGCCTGCGCCGCCCTTGCAAGCATCGTGACGGGGTGATCAAACCGCTTGCCGTCAGGCCGGCGAAACGCCAGCTCCAATCTTGTCTCGCGCCTCAATCTCCCCAATCTTTACCTGTCGAAAATTCTTACACTTTTTGTTTTATGCGTTCCAAATAACCATGCAATAGATTGAATTATTTTAATATTTTTAATTATTTTTTGATGGCACTATTTTTGCTTTAAAGCTCCAACGTTGGCCTGCTTACGTTGATCGAGGCTGGGGTTCTCGTCAACCAAGCGGCCACGCATTCTATAATTTTAGGGAGTCTAAAAAATGTTACGAAAAATCACACAGCTGTTTTTGGCATTGGCGCTCAGTGCCGCCTTTACTGGCGCACATGCCGCCATTATTTTTGACAACTACAATCCAGAATCGATCATCAACCAACATGGTTCTGGCGGCATCGGGTCTGGTACGGCATCGGATACCATGTTTACGCTATCTGCCGCCACCTTTGTCGGCGAACTGCGCACCTACCAATTTGGTGAAACGTCATTCCCGTCAGCGACCTATTCCTTAACCGGGCCCGGCAGTTTTTCGGCGAATCTGACAGCCGACTATATCGCCAACACCGCCCCTTACGTGAACTATCACGCCTTCCTTAATCAATTGCTCGCGGCAGGCACTTACAGCTTCCATAACAGCGATTCCTACTGGGCTTACAACAGAACTTCCGGCGGCCAGGGCTTTCTTCAGGTTTATGAAGGTCAACCAGTTGCCCGGGTTCCAGTCCCGGCCACCCTTTGGCTGATCGGCCTCGGATTTGCCGGTCTGGGATTTGTGCGCTCGAAAAAATCTACCCACTAAGCAAGCGGGATTGCTGCTGCAGCAGGGTTTGGTGCTCGCAAAAGGAATCACTTATTGAGCTTTTCATAAATCGCTACAAGCTTACTTAGCGAAGAAATATTGTAGGGGTCGGGCATGCTCGACCCCTACTACTGTCGTAAATGGTGACTATCGATTTTCTAGCTTAAGTCCCAGTCTTCTTCTGCGCCAGCGCCGCATCGAGCGGCCGCTGCAATTTGGTGAGTATCCCCTCCAGCACCCGCAACTGCTTGGTGAGCGCAGCTTGCAAGGTCTCCAGTTCAGTTAAACGGTCCTGCAGTGAATCGATGTTGTCGTGGATTTTTTTGACGTTATCCAGGCGCCGCTCGATCTGTGCCTTGTGGTCGTTGATCTGGGTGATCAAGGGCGTTAGCACATTGCGCAGCCAGGCTTCACATTCGACGCGCGTGCGTTCAAAAGTGATACGCGCCTCGCCCGCCACACTGAGGAAAAACTTGCGGATCAGGAAGTGCTTCTCGGTCATGATATTGATCGGGTCGCGACAGAAAGCTTCTGAGCGCTGCGCCAGGGCGCGGATCGATTCCATGTATTGATCGATATTCAGCTCTGGCGCGTGGCGCCGCTCGAAACCATGCTTGACGTGAAAACGGATATACGCGGCGTCGACCAAGCCTTTGACCTGCTTGGCGTGCTTGTGGATGTGCTTGTACTGGTGCGCGGTCTGACGGATCAGTTGTTGCATGCCGCGCGATAGGCCGGCGGTGGTCCAGCTCCCTTTGATTGAGCCGTGTGCCTTATCCAATATCTCGTCCAGGCGTTCGATGCTGAGATTGTTGATCAGCATACGTCCTTGCTGGGTGATCACGCCGCGCGTGACGTTAAACGACTTCACCGTCTGATCATAGGTATTGCGGTCTTGATCCAGCATGGTCAACATTTTGTGAATGACTTCACGGTTCTTGCCAGACAGCGACTGTAATTCGCTTTGCTCGTGACGCGTTGCAGCCAATTGGCTACGCACACTGTTGTAGGCGGTCAACACCAGGGAGCCGATTTCGTGCGTGACACTATTGCGCAAGATTTCGCGCCGCTGCGGAATAATGTCCTGCGCCAACATCTGCTCCAAACGCTCAATACCGCTTTTTTCCAGCAACGCGCGATCGCCCTTGATTTTCGCTACCAGGGCTTTTTGTGCCGACAGTGCCAGCACATTCTGCACCGGCAGGCCAAGCAATTGCGCGGTGGCCTGTTGTTGCCGCTGCACGCTTTCCTGGATCTTGTCCCAGGGTTTCAACTCATCCCATAGCACGTCGATCTTGTTCAGAACCGCCAACGTGTGCTTGGATTGGCGCACGTGTTTTTGCCATATCTCCAGGTCGGATTTGGTGACGCCGGTATCCAGCGCCAGCAGGAAGAGCACCGCATGCGCATTTGGGATCATGGACAAGGTCAATTCCGGTTCCGCGCCCAGGGCGTTCAAGCCCGGCGTATCGAGGATGGCCAAACCGCTTTTCAATAGGGGATGCGGATAGTTGATCAGCGCATGACGCCAGGCCGGGATCTCCACTAGATCGCCGTCACGCACCATGTCCTGCAAAGTCGGATCCTGGTCGTCCCATAGGCCCAGGGTGCGCGCCTCGACTTTGCTCACGCGTTTGGTCTGAGTCAAACTCTGCAAGGCTTGCACCATATCGTCGGCTGAGTGCAGGTTCAGTTTCGTCGTTACCCACTCGACCGGTTTGCTCTTGAGTTGGCTGATGCTCTCGTCGCGATAACGGCTTTCGATCGGCAGCAAGCGTACATAGGGCGCTTCGCGCGCATCGTAGAACAACTCGGTCGGGCACATGGTGGTGCGGCCAGCATCAGATGGCAGCAAGCGTTGCTTGAAATCGGCGAAGAACAGGGCATTGATCAACTCGCTCTTGCCGCGCGAAAATTCGGCGACGAAGGCCAAGGTCACACGATCCTGCTTGAGGCTCTCGATCAGATCGAAAATTTTCAACGAATGCTGTAGCTCGGGCTCGCCATGCTCATCAAGCCAACGTTGATAAGTGCTGATGGCCTCAATCAGCCCGTCGCGCCACTGCTGGTAATCCTGTACTTGCCGTTCCAGCGTCGTGATCATTCGGTTATCCATTTACATTTGGCCATAAGATTTCCGGCCCGACCCGGCTTGCGACTATATCCACAACTTTGTGCCGACCGTGACTACCTTGCTTCAGCACCACTTGGCTGCTCGGCACTTGAAATACCTTGGCCAAAAATTTGGTCAAGGCCGCATTTGCTTGACCTTCAACCGGCGCGGCCTGCACTTGAATCTTGAGCGCATCTCCGTGCGGTCCAACCACTTGCGTCGTCCGTGCACCGGGCTGTATGTGCAAGGTCAGCACCAGGCAATCCCGCTGTTCGTCATGCCGATACCAAGTCGCCAATTCACATCAAACCCACGCCGATTTGCAGCGCGAGCCAAGGCAAAATAAAGTTCAGCAGCACCGAACACAATAACATCACCACCATCGGCGACAGATCGATATTGCCGATGGGCGGAATGAATTTCTGGATGCGCCGCACGAACGGTCGGTTCATCGCGCTCAGCAGCCCCATGTACGGGCTATGGGGATTGACGAAACTAATCACGAACAGCATGAACTGCAAGAAGATCACCATCCACAAGGCGGTCTTCGCCAGCTCCAACAGGGCCAACAAGGCTAGACCGCCAAAGGCCAACGGACTTAAGCTCAGGGCACTCCCCTTAAGCGCCACCACCAACAGCAGCAACAAGTATTGCACCAGCCAAGCCAGCAACAGCGTGGCCATATCCAAGCCCCACAAACCCGGCACCACGCGTCGCATCGGCTTGACCACAAAATCCGTGAGCGCCATGCAAAATTGCGCCAGGGGGTTATTGAATGAGGCGCGCGTCACCTGTAAGTGAAAGCGCAATAGCAGCACCGTCACGAAGGCACTCGCCACAGCGTCGAGCAGGAAAATCAGAGCTTGGATTAACATGAGAAGGTCATTTTTGCAGAATTAAGCTTGGTTTCCAAGCGCATCGCCCATTTCTTTTGAACGTTGCGCGGCGGCCAGCACCGCATTTTGGATCAAACGCTTCACGTCTGCCTGTTCCATGGTTTGCAGCGCGCGCTCGGTCGTGCCGCCTTTGGAGGTGACTTTGGCGCGCAGCGTGGCCGGATCGTCCGCGCTGGAGCGCGCGAGTTGCGCCGCGCCAAGAAAGGTGGCCAAGGCCAGCTCGCGACCCTGCTCCGGGCTCAATCCTAACTCCAGTGCGGCCGCTTCCAGGGCTTCGATAAAATAAAACACATAGGCTGGACCGCTGCCGGAAACCGCCGTCACCGCATCCATTTGCGCTTCGTCCGACAGCCACACGCAAGCGCCGACCGCCGCCAGCACCTGTTCGGCCTGAGCCCGCGCCGCTGCAGTAACATCGGGCAAGGCATACAAACCGGTGATCCCGGCGCGCACCAGCGCCGGCGTGTTCGGCATGGCCCGCACCACACGCGGGTAATCGCCCAACCACCGCGACAAATCCTGGGCGCGCACCCCGGCGGCAATCGAGATCACCAACTGTTCGCTCAAGTGCGGCAGCAGCTCTGCCGCCACCATACTGAGTTGCTGCGGCTTGACCGCCAGCACAATGAGCTCGCTTTGCAGCGCGTCAGCACTGATCCCGGGATAAATCTTGAGTGCAAATGCACGCGACAAATTGGCGCCGGTTTCCGGATTGATTTCCACCACCCGCACATCATTCGGATTAAGGCCTTGTTGCACCAAACCGCCAATCAAGGCGCTGGCCATATTGCCGCCGCCGATAAATGTAATTTTCATTGGTAAATTCCTTTTTCAACGCAGAGGACGCGGAGGACGCAGAGAAAAACCATATCCAGCACTACTCTGCGTCCTCCGCGTCCTCTGCGTTTCATGCTTTTTCTGTTTTCACTCTTTCCCCAAAAATCGCGCTGCCCACCCGCACCAGCGTCGCGCCCTCGGCAATCGCCGCTTCCAGATCACCGGACATACCCATCGACAAAGTATCCAAGGCAAAACTGCGCGCATTCAGATCATCGCGCAACTCGCGCAGCAAACGGAATTGCGCATGCTGCTTGGCCACGTCATCAGTCGCTTCCGGGATCGTCATCAATCCACGCAGCTTAATTTTTGGTAATGCCGCCACCGCTTGCGCCAGCGCCAGCACTTCTGCCGGAGCGACACCGCTCTTGCTGGCCTCGCCGCTGACATTCACTTGTAGGCACACATTCAATGCCGGCAAGTCCTTTGGTCGCTGCTCCGACAGTCGCTGCGTGATTTTTGCGCGCTCCACACTATGCACCCAGGTGAAGTTTTCCGCGACCGCTTTCGTTTTATTACTTTGCAGCGGCCCGATGAAATGCCACTCGATGGCCAAATCCTGCAAGGCAGCAATTTTGTGCACAGCCTCTTGCACGTAGCTCTCGCCAAACACGTGCTGACCAGCGCCGTATGCCAGGCGCAGCACATCCGCATCCACCGTTTTCGACACGGCGATCAACGCAATCGATTGTGGGTCGCGTCCGCATTGGATCGCGGCCTGCAAAATCCTGGCCTGCACGGCTTGCAATGCTTTTACGATTGTTGTCATAATGAGTCAGAGTGGTCTCAAGCGCGCGGCAACATTGCCGATAATTCATGCGTTACTCACGCGCCGCAAATTAAGGAAATTATAAATGGAAATCGCCGACCTGCTGGCCTTCTCGGTCAAGAACAAGGCCTCCGACCTGCATCTATCGGCCGGCTTGCCGCCGCTGATCCGCGTCAACGGCGATATTCGCCGCATCAATGTCGAGCCGCTCGACCACAAGGGCGTGCACGGCATGGTGTACGACATCATGAACGACGGCCAGCGCAAAGACTATGAAGAAAACCTGGAGGTCGATTTTTCGTTCGAGATTCCCAACCTGGCGCGCTTCCGCGTCAATGCTTTCAACCAACAACGCGGCGCAGCTGCGGCCTTCCGTACCATTCCCTCCAAAGTATTGACCTTGGAGCAATTGAATTGCCCGCCGATCTTCAAAGAGTTGACGCAACAAGCCAACGGCATCGTGCTGGTGACCGGCCCCACCGGTTCGGGTAAATCCACCACCCTGGCGGCGATGATCAACGAGATCAACGAAAACGAATACGGCCACATTCTCACTTTGGAAGACCCGATCGAGTTCGTGCACGAGAGCAAGAAGTGCCTGATCAACCAACGCGAAGTTGGGCCGCACACCCTGTCTTTCACCAACGCCTTGCGCTCCGCACTGCGCGAAGATCCGGACGTGATCCTGGTCGGCGAGTTGCGCGACTTGGAAACCATTCGTTTGGCCCTGACCGCAGCCGAAACTGGCCACCTCGTGTTCGGCACGTTGCACACCAGCTCTGCGGCCAAGACCGTGGATCGTATCGTCGACGTGTTCCCGGCAGCGGAAAAAGAAATGATCCGCGCCATGCTGTCGGAGAGCTTGCGCTCCGTCATCGCGCAGACACTCCTTAAAACCAAGGACGGCAGCGGCCGCGTGGCGGCGCATGAGATCATGATCGGCACGCCAGCGATCCGCAACCTGATCCGCGAAAACAAAGTCGCGCAGATGTATTCTTCGATCCAGACCGGCCAAGCGCTGGGCATGCAGACCATGGAGCAATGTCTGCAAGACTTGGTGCGGCGCAATGTCGTTTCGGAAGTGGAAGCGCGCAAATCGGCCCGCAAGGACGCAAAAATCTAAGCCCCGCTACACGCGACAACCCGCAAAACCTTTAGGAGAATTCGATGGATCGGGAACAGGCACAAAAATTTATCCACGACTTGTTGCGCCTAATGGTCAGCAAAAAGGCCTCGGACTTGTTCATCACCGCCGGTTTTCCGCCCGCAATCAAGGTCGATGGCCGCATCACGCCAGTATCCAATCAAACGCTTACGCCGCAGCACAGCATGGAGCTGGCGCGCTCCATCATGAACGACAAGCAGGCCTATGAGTTCGAATCCACTAAGGAATGCAATTTCGCCATCGCGCCGCCGGATATCGGCCGCTTTCGCGTCAACACTTTTGTGCAGCAAGGACGTATCGGTATCGTGCTGCGCCAGATCAACTCCACCATTCCCAGCTTTGAAGAACTGAACCTACCGGAAGTATTGCGCGACGTCTCCATGACCAAACGTGGCCTAGTGATCTTCGTCGGCGGCACCGGCTCCGGCAAATCCACCTCGCTGGCGGCCATGGTGGGTTATCGCAACGAGAACGCGCAGGATCACATCATCACCATTGAGGATCCGATCGAGTATGTGCACGAACACAAGAAAAGCATCATCACCCAGCGCGAAGTCGGTGTGGATACCGACGACTGGTTCTCGGCACTAAAAAACACCCTGCGCCAGGCGCCGGACGTGATCCTGATCGGCGAAATCCGCGACCGCGAAACCATGGACTACGCCATCGCCTTCGCCGAGACCGGCCACTTGTGCTTGTCCACCCTGCACGCCAACAGCGCCAATCAGGCGTTGGATCGCATCATCAACTTCTTCCCTGAGGATCGGCGCTCGCAATTGCTAATGGACTTGTCGCTCAACTTGAAGGCGTTTATCTCGCAGCGCCTATTGCCGCTTCGCGAAGGCAAGGGGCGTGTCGCCGCGGTGGAAATCATGCTTAACTCGCCGCTGATTTCCGACCTGATCTTCAAGGGTGCAGTGCACGAAATCAAGGAAGTCATGGCCAAATCGCGCGAACTGGGCATGCAAACCTTCGACCAGCATTTGTTTGACCTGTACGAGGCCGGACTGATCAGCTACGAAGATGCGCTACGCAACGCCGACTCGCTCAACGACTTACGCCTCAAGGTCAAGCTGCACGGGCAAGAATCCAAGGATCGCGACATCATGTCCGGACTGGATCACTTGGATATTATTTAGGAAGCGCACCAAATATCATGAAGATCGTTGGCCGCCGCACCGAACAAGCCATCCAGCAATCAGCCTCGGGCGATTTGCTGGGGGACGGCGCACGCTTCAGCGAGTCCATCAGCCACCTAAGTCCCAGCACCTTTATCCCGAAAGGCGTCTACCGTTTCCTCACCCACGACGACGCCAATCAACACTGGCAAGAGTGTCTCGCACGCGGCATGGCTACCCTCGCGGCAAAACGCGACTGATGGATGAGTACGCGCGCTCCGCTACGCTGGAAGACCTCAAGAACCTATTGCGCTCACTGAACGATCAGGGTGTGGACTATTTTTTGGTCGGCGGCTACGCCCTGGCGGCGCATGGTTACCAACGCGCCACCACGGATATCGATGTACTAGTTCCGGGCACCGTCGATACCGGTCGCAAGTTAAAACAAGCGCTCATGGTGCTGCCGGATCAAGCAGCCAAGGACATCGACCCGGAATGGTTCACCGAAGGCGACAATATCCGTGTAGCAGATGCTTTCATCGTTGATGTTCTGTTGAACGCCAACGGCCTGACCTACGACGCGCTACGCTCATATGCCGAAACCATCGACCTCGATGGCATTCCAGTGCGCACCATCAGTCTCGAAGGTCTACTGCTTACCAAACAAACGCTGCGCGATAAAGACATTGCTGACCGCATCGTCCTCGAGCGCGCAATAGCGCTATTCCAAGAGAATAAAAAATAGCGCTAGCGGTTACTACCAGCCACCATTTCAAACAAAAACAAACGGCACTCGATCGGCCCGTTGAACAAGGGAATCTTGCGCGAGGGCTTGAGCCGCATCAATTTCGGCAGGCGCAGATCGGCGGTGAAAATGCCGACTTTCCAGCCGGCAAAGCGCTGCTTCAATACGCTGCCCAACTTGGGATACAGTTCGGCCAACTCATCCGAGTCACCGATGCGTTCGCCGTAGGGCGGATTCATCACCAGCACGCCCGTCTCCGCCGGTGAGACGATGTCCAGAATATCGGTTTCCTCGACGCTCATCAGACCAGTCAGGCCAGCGCTTTCAATATTTTTGCGCGCATCCATCACCGCCCACTTGTCGATATCGCTGCCGTAGATCGGCAAGGCACCGGATGCCACCGGCTTGGCCGCTGCAGCGGCGCGCAACGGCTCCCAGGTTTGTGGCTCGAAATTCTTCAGACGCTCGAAACCAAATACACGCTTTAGTCCAGCCGGCAGATGCAGCGCCATCTGCGCAGCCTCCAGCACAAACGTGCCGCTGCCGCACATCGGGTCGAGCAAGGTCATGCCCGGTTCCCAACCGCTCAACTTGAGAATGCCGGCGGCCAGGTTCTCGCGCAGCGGCGCTTCGCCGGTGTATTGGCGGTAGCCGCGTTTGAACAGCGCCTCGCCCGAGGTGTCGAGATACAAGGTGAACTGCTGCGCATCAAAATAGGCATGGATGCGCACGTCGGGCAGGCGCGTATCGACGCTGGGCCGAATGCCGGTGCCGTCGCGAAAGAAATCACACACCGCGTCTTTGATGCGCAAGGTGATGAAATCCAGGCTCCTTAAAGGGCAACGCTGTGCGGTAACTTTCACGGCGATAGTCTGATGCGGCGTAAACCAGCGATCCCAGGCAATGCTGCGGGCACGGCGATAAATATCTTCCTCGGAACGATACTGCGCGCTATCGATTTGCCACAGCACGCGGCTGGCAATGCGGCTTTCCAGGTTGACGCGATAACACGCGCTCATCGCGCCGCTGAAGCGCACGCCGCCATCGGTGGCGCCGATCTGCTCGGCACCGAGCGTCGCCAGCTCTTGCGCCAGCACCGCTTCCAGCCCGCGCGGGCAGGTGGCGAAAAATTGATTCATGCTTTTCCTAATTGAACGAGCCTGCTGACAGGCTTGTATTTAAAATGGCTTAACGACAACCAAGATCACGATGGCAATCAACAGCAGCACCGGCAATTCGTTGAACCAACGGTACCAGACATGACTGTGCGTATTGCGACCCTGTTTGAAATCCAGTAGCAGCTTGCCGCAATAGAGATGATACGCGATCAGCGCCACGATCAGCATCAGCTTCACTTTCAACCAGCTACCCGTGATACCGTATCCCAGCCAGAGCCACAGACCGGTTGCGAGCGCCAAGACACCCAAAGGCGTGACAAAGCGATAAAGCTTTCTTTCCATCAGCTGCAATTGCGCAGCAACCGCCGCATCTTGCGTCATTGCATGGTTTACAAAAAGACGCGGCAAGTAAAATAAACCGGCAAACCAGCTCACCACAAAAATAATGTGAAACGTTTTAACCCATAACATGTCATTACCTCGACATCTGAAAATGAAGCAGAGTATCCATGAATCCACCTGAGCGCATCAAGCGGCTTTTCAAAAAACACAGCGTGACCCTGATCCTGATTGGCTTGATCGCGTATATCTGGTTTCGCCCACCGGCCACGGTGAGCGACCTAAACCAGGCCTTGCCCAATCTTCCGTTTACCACCTTGGATGGACGCATGGGCACACTGGACAGCCTGCGTGGCAAAGTGGTGCTGGTCAATTTCTGGGCCACTTGGTGCCCTTATTGCCGCAAGGAAATGCCTGCCATTCAGAAGTTCTATCGGGATTACCAAAACCAAGGCTTTGAAGTTATCGCCTTCAGCACCGACGACGACCCGGCCAAAGCTGCGCAATTCATGCGTGAAGGTGGCTATACTTTTGCCGCCGCCATGGCGGATCCCGATATACATCAAGCATTCGGCCCGATCAGCCAAATACCCATGTCCATGATCATCGACCGCGACGGGCGCTTACGGCATAGAATCAAGGGGCAGGTGTACTATGGCCGAATCGAGGATTTGGTTACGCCATTACTCGCACCCAAGCCTACCCCGAGGAGCCCTCAATGAAACAATTTCTATGTGTTTGCACGCTGTTGTTTTCCGGTCTTGCCGCCGCCTTCGACTTCGGTGGCGCACTCAAAGACTTAGGCGATATCAGCGGCAAAAAAAGCGCGCCTAGCAGCAGCAACCTCTCCGATCAAGACGTCACCCATGGCCTGAAAGACGCGCTGACGGAAGGCGCAGGTAAGGCAGTGAGCTTATTGGGTCGCACCGATGGCTTCTTGAAAAACGACAAAGTGCGCATCCCGCTGCCGGATTCGCTGCAAAAAGCAGAGTCGGTGCTGAAAGTCCTGGGGCAAGGCAAGCGCGTCGAGGAACTCAAAACTTCGCTTAACCGCGCGGCCGAAGCAGCGGTGCCGGAAGCCAAGACGCTGTTGGTCGATGCCATCAAAAACATGAGCGTAGAAGACGCCAAAGGTGTTTTGACCGGCGGCGAAGATTCCGCCACGCAATACTTTCGCAAGGCCACCGGGGCCAAGCTGCATGATCGCTTCTTGCCCATCGTCGGCCAGACCGTCAACCGTTACCAACTCAGCGCGCAATACGACCGCATCGCCGGCAGCGCCGCGCAAGCCGGTCTGATGAAAAAAGAACAAGCCAATATGGCGGAATACGTCACCAACAAGGCGCTCGATGGCTTGTTCCTGATGATCGCGGAAGAGGAAAAAGCGATTCGCCGCGACCCGTTGGGACGTAGCAGCGAGTACATCCGCAAGGTGTTTGGCAGCCTCAAAAAATAGCTATCAAGCTTAGCCAAAGCGCCGGTAAAAGTGGCGCTTTGTTATTTCTACCATCGCCAGATAAGCCAGCACCAAGCCGACCAACGCCAATAGCAAGCCGACAGGCAAAGGTACGAAGCTGAAATAAGCCTGTCCCAGCGGGGTGAACGGCAGCACGCTAGCAAGTGCGATGATGCTCAGCGAAGTCAGCACCAGCCAGAAATTAGGACGGCTTTGCAGTGGATTGTGCCGGGTGCGGATGATGAAGATCACCAGCACTTGGGTGGTGACCGATTCCACGAACCATGCGGTGCGAAACAGCGCCTCGCCTGCCTGGAACATATGCAGTACGACGTAGAACGTCAAAAAATCGAAGGCCGAACTCACCGGCCCCACCACCCACATGAAGTTACGGATAAAGCGCATATCCCAGTGCCGTGGCTGGCTGCTGTAATCGCTGTCCACTGCATCCATCGGCAGCGGCACCTCTGAGGTATCGTAGAGAAAATTATTGAGCAATATTTGCACCGGCAGCAGCGGCAAGAATGGCAAAAACAAGGCCGCTCCGGCCATGCTGAACATATTGCCGAAGTTGGAGCTGGTGGCCATCATCACGTATTTCATGATGTTGCCGAAGGTGCGCCGACCTTCGATCACACCCGCACCGAGCACACCCAGATCGCGTTCGAGCAGGATCAAATCTGCCGCTTCCTTGGCCACATCGACTGCGCTGTCCACCGAGATACCGACATCCGCTGCGTGCAGCGACGGCGCATCGTTAATGCCGTCGCCCATGAAACCCACCACATGGCCGCGCGCCCGCAAGGCGGCGATAATGCGCGTCTTCTGTGCCGGGGAAACACGACAAAAAATATTGATGCGCTCGACTTGCGCGACCAGCGTCGGCTCATCCAACTGCGCTAGCTCAGCCCCGGTTAGCACGCCGCTCACCGCGATATTCAATTGCGCACATAAGTGGCGGGTGACGAACTCATTGTCGCCGGTCACGATCTTGACCTGCACCTTGGCATCACGCAGCGCCTGCATGGCAGTTGCGGCACTGGGCTTGGGCGGATCGAAAAATCCAGCAAAGCCGGCGAACACCAGTTCGCTTTCGTCATCGATGACGGCATGCACGTGCGTTTGCTCTTGCGCGCGCCAAGCGATACCCAGCACGCGGAAGCCGTCATTGCTCAAGGCCTCGAATTGCGCATCCAACCGCGCCCGCGCCGCAGTATCCAAGGGCCGGACATCGTCCGGGCCGCCGTGCTCGTAGTGGGTGCAGACGCGCAACACATCTTCTGGCGCACCTTTCACCGCTAACAGGCGGTGGCTGCCGTCGTCCACCAATACCGAGACCCGGCGCCGTTCGAAGCCAAATGGCACTTCGTCGATCTTGCGCCAAGCCGCCACATCCAATTCCTGGTGCGCCAAAATGGCTGTGTCGAGCGGGCTCTTCACGCCGGTTTCGAACCAGCTGTTGACATAGGCCAGCCACAACACGCGCTCGCTGTCGCGCCCCTCGCAATCCACATGCCGCTCCAGGCGGATCTTGGCCTCGGTCAGGGTGCCGGTCTTGTCAGTGCACAACACATCCATGCTGCCCAGATCGTGGATCGCGGCCAGCCGCTTCACGATCACGCGTTTCTTCGCCATGCGCTGCGCGCCGTGTGCCAAGGTGACCGACACGATCATCGGCAGCAATTCCGGCGTAAGGCCGACCGCCAGCGCCACCGCAAATAAAAACGTATCGAGCCAGGGCCGATGGTAAAAAGTATTCACCAGCAACACGAACAGCACCAACAACAAGGTCAAGCGCATGATCAACAGCCCAAATTGGCGCGTACCAATTTCGAATGCGGTTGGGGGCGGTGGCTTGGCCAGAGCCTCGGCAATGCCGCCGAGAGATGTTGCCGCGCCGGTGGCGCACACCAGCACCCGCGCCTGACCGCTGATGACCGAAGTGCCCATGAATACCGCATTGGGCGCCGCACCGGCTTCGGTCTCTGTGGATGCCTCCGCAATCGCATGTTTTTCCACGGGGTAGGCCTCGCCCGTCAACAGCGATTGATTGACGAAGAAATCCGCCGCTTGCAGCACCCGCGCATCGGCCGGTACCTGATCGCCGGCTTGCAACAGCACCACATCACCCGGCACCACCTTGGCCACCGGAATGTCCTGGCTGCGTCCGTCACGCCACACTTGCACGCGCATCGCCACCATCTGCCGCAAACGTTCGGCGGCACGCCCGGCGCGATATTCCTGCGCGAAATCCAGGCTGACACTGGCCAACACCATGATGACGATAATGACCGCGCTGGCAGCCTCGCCAGTGACGGCGGAAATGCTGGCCGCGACCAACAGCAAGATCACCAGAGGATTACGGAAGCGCAGCAATAATTCCAGGAACGCGGCCCGATTTTTCGGATGCAGCACGTTCTGTCCGTAGTGCTCCAGCCGTATGCGCGCCTGGCTCGCACTAAGGCCTTCACCCTCCAACGTCAAACTTTGACGCAGGACTTCGAGCGGGACTTGCCAAAATGACGGCCTACTCTCGGTTGCCATGCTTCCTCTGGGGTTAATTAATCAACATTCCGACAGGCAGTCGATGCGGTAGAATAAGCCCTGTTTTTAGGCTGATTACCCATGTCCACCCGTCTGCGCGAAATCCCTTACAACTATACCTCGTTCTCCGACCGAGAAATCGTGCTGCGTTTTCTCGGCGCGGAGATGTGGCAAGTACTGGATACCTTGCGCGGCGAACGCCGCACTGGTCGTTCAGCGCGCATGCTGTTCGAGGTGCTAGGCGATCTGTGGGTGATTTCACGCAATCCCTATTTAGAAGACGATCTGCTGGCCAATCCGAAGCGACGCGAAGCCTTGATCGGCGCATTACGCCATCGCCTGAATGCAATCGAAGCGCGACGTCAAGGCAATACAGCGGTCGCGCAATTACTCACGGCAGCGCATGCCGCAGTGAATGCCTTCGAGACCGAATTTGAGCAAACCCGTTTGTTGCGCAAACGCGCGTTGGAAATACTCAGTCGCGTGACGCGCAAGGACAACATCCAATTCGACGGCTTGGCGCGCGTTTCGCATGTCACTGACGCCACCGACTGGCGCGTGGAATATCCTTTTCTGGTGCTCACCCCAGATAGCGAAGCAGAAGTCGCGCCTTTGGTGCGCGCCCTGATTGCGCTGGAACTCACCATCATCCCGCGCGGTGGTGGCACCGGCTATACCGGCGGCGCAATACCCCTCTCCAAACGTTCGGCGGTGATTAATACCGAGAAACTCGACACGCTGAGCTTGATTGATCATCTGGCTTTGCCCGGTCTCAGCGCAACAACCCCGACCATCCATTGCGGCGCTGGCGTCGTCACCAAACGCGTGATGGAAGCGGCCGACGCTGCGGATTTAGTGTTCGCCGTCGATCCGACCTCCGCCGACGCCTCATGCATCGGTGGCAACGTGGCGATGAATGCCGGCGGCAAGAAGGCCGTACTGTGGGGCACCGCTATCGACAACCTCGTGTCGTGGCGCATGGTGACGCCGGATGGTGAGTGGATGGAAATTACGCGTCTCGCGCACAACCTGGGCAAAATTCACGATGCCGCCCTGGCGCGCTTTCGTATTGCGCGCTTGGGGTCGGATGGTGTCAAAGAGCAAAGCAGCGAAATCCTGGAAATCCCCGGCGCATCATTCCGCAAAGCCGGCCTGGGCAAGGATGTTACCGACAAGTTTCTGGCTGGCCTGCCCGGCATCCAGAAAGAAGGTTGCGACGGCATCATCACCTCGGCGCGTTTTATTCTGCACAAAATGCCGACGCATGTGCGCACGCTGTGTCTGGAATTTTTCGGCTTGGCACGCGAGGCGGTTCCGGCCATTGTCGAAATTAAAAATTATATCGAGCAACATACCGCGATCCAACTCGCTGGCTTAGAACATCTGGATGCGCGCTATGTAAAAGCTGTTGGCTATGCCACTAAGGCCAATCGTCCGCAACGTCCGAACATGATCTTGCTGGCCGACATCGCTTCCGACGATGAAAATGCGCTCGGCGAAGCGTCATCGCACATCGTGCGCTTGGCCAATGCGCGTGGCGGCGAAGGCTTCATTGCCGTCAGCCCGGAAGCGCGGCGCAAGTTCTGGCTTGACCGCGCCCGCACAGCAGCGATTGCCGCGCACACTAACGCCTTCAAGATCAATGAAGACGTGGTGATTCCCTTACCACGCTTGGCCGATTACACCGAAGGTATCGAACGCATCAATATCGAGCTGTCGATTCGCAACAAGCTGGCGTTGCTGGATGCGCTGGAATCCTTCTTGAGCGGCGAGTTACCGCTGCATCGCGACGCCGACACAGTGCCCGACCAAAACCTAGTAGCGCAACGCTGCACTCAAGCGCTTGAAGTATTGCGCCAAGGGCGTTCACGCTGGCAGGGTTGGCTCGACCAGCTAATCGCACACGATCATGCTGTATTCCAAACCTTGCAGGATCACACGCTGCGCGTGTCGTGGAAAATCGAGATCCGCGCACCACTGCATCAGCTATTCACTGGCCGTGAGTTCCAACCAGTGCTAGCGAAACTCGACACGATCCACCAGGAGATTTTGCGTAGCCGCGTCTTTGTGGCGCTGCACATGCATGCCGGTGACGGCAATGTGCATACCAACATCCCAGTCAACTCGGACGACTACGCTATGCTACAAACCGCAAATCAAGCGGTTGAGCGCATCATGGCTTTGGCCACACAACTCGGCGGCGTGATCTCCGGTGAGCATGGTATTGGCATCACCAAACTGCAATTCCTGTCCGCGCAAGAGCTGGCACCGTTTGCCGCCTATAAACAAAAGATTGACCCGCATGGTCGCTTCAATCAGGGCAAGTTGCTACTCGGTGCCGATCTGCGTCATGCCTACACCCCCAGCTTTAATTTGTTGGAAGTGGAATCGCTGATCATGGAGCAATCGGAGATCGGCCAGATCGCCGACTCCATCAAGGACTGCCTGCGTTGCGGCAAATGCAAACCGGTGTGCAATACGCATATCCCGCGCGCCAATATGTTGTACAGCCCGCGCAACAAGATCCTAGGCACCAGTTTGCTAATTGAAGCCTTCTTGTATGAAGAGCAAACCCGGCGCGGAATTTCGCTTAAGCATTTCGACGAGTTTAATGACGTCGCAGACCATTGCACGGTGTGCCATAAATGCCTGAACCCGTGCCCGGTTGATATCGACTTCGGCGATGTATCGATCGCCATGCGCAATTTTCTGCGCCATCAGGGGAAGAAAAAATTCAACCCAGGCAGCGCTTTGTCTATGTTGTTCCTCAACACGACTGACGCCAGCACCATCAAGTTCTTGCGCAAGGTAATGATCGAATGGGGATACCTGGCACAACGCTTGGGTTTTGGTGTGGCCAAATACTTTGGTCTACTGAGTGAACAAAGGGCGCATCCGCCCGCTAGCCATGGCACGGCTGCTATCAGCGCGCAGGTGATTCATTTCGTCAACAAACCCATGCCGGGCGGTTTACCAAAACGCACCTCGCGCGCGCTGCTTGGCTTGGAGGACGCGCACACCGTGGCAGTAATCCGTGATCCACAAAAAACCGCCGAAGATGCCGATGCCGTTTTCTATTTTCCTGGCTGCGGCTCGGAGCGGCTGTTCTCGCAGGTCGGCCTCGCTACTCAGGCTATGCTGTATCACGTCGGCAGCATTACTGTGCTGCCGCCGGGTTATTTATGCTGCGGCTATCCGCAAACCGCCGCTGGAAACCACGACAAGGGCAGTCATATCAGCTCTACCAATCAAGTGCTTTTCCACCGTGTGGCGAATACCTTAAATTACCTCGATATCAAAACCGTGCTGGTTTCCTGTGGCACTTGCATGGATCAGCTGCAAAAATATCAATTCGAGAAAATATTTCCTGGCTGCCGCCTGCTGGACATCCACGAATATTTGATGGAAAAAGGTGTGGCGCTGGACGACGTGCCGGGCGTGAAATACCTGTACCACGATCCTTGCCACTCACCGATGAAACAACACAATCCACTGCAAGTCGCCAATAAGCTCATGGGCAGCGCGGTTACGCTCACCGAACGTTGTTGCGGCGAGGCCGGCACACTGGCGGTGTCGCGCCCAGATATCTCCACCCAAATTCGCTTCCGCAAATTGGAAGAACTGAATCAGGGCCTGGGAAAAATTCAGGCTGTCACCCCCAGCGCACAAGTTAAAACCCTCACTTCCTGCCCCTCCTGCCTGCAAGGCCTGGCGCGCTATCGCGACGATACCGGAGTGGATGCCGATTACATCGTGGTAGAACTGGCGCGACGTCTGCTCGGCGAATCCTGGATGCAAGACTATATCGCCCAGGCCAGCCAGGGTGGCATCGAAAAAGTTCTGCTCTAAATAAACCGCCGCCGCGCACAAACTTCCCATTGACATAATTACGCTCGCGGCGCTTATAATGACGTTGTTATATTTTGGCGATGTTAACAATACAGCTTATGACCTGCGAACTCTGCGATAACCCCGGCGGCGAACTGGTATGGCAAAACGCCTTATGCCGGGTGGTGCGCGTTGACGATCCAGATTACCCGGGATTTTGCCGGGTAATTCTCAACCAACACCTTAAAGAAATGGCTGATTTATCCGATAGTGATAGGAATGCTTTTATGCGGGTTGTATTCGCTGTAGAGCAAGCGCTTACAATCCTGATGCGACCCGACAAGATTAACTTAGCCAGTCTGGGCAATTTGGTGCCGCATGTGCACTGGCATGTTATTCCACGTTTTCGCGATGACCCGCACTTTCCGCAACCGATATGGGGCGCTCGGGCGCGCGATGGCAGCAGACGAGCGGCACCGGACTTAGAGAAACTTAGGAATACACTTGATGAGTTCCTCTAAACTCCATACGATTAACGAAAGTTCATCCCATTACCGGAAGGGTGTCATGCTGTCGATCGACCAGCCATCCATTACAGGCGTAAACCGCACCGTCATTTCAGATGCGAAGTCTTGCCAAAATTGGATCGCCGCCCTCCCGCTCACCAATGCCCCGGCTGCGCAAACCGAGATCCAATTGCAACTGGAGTTGTTGAATTACTCCTCAGCGCTATCTGGACACGAGCGCTGGTTGATCTTGGAGCAATTGCGCGAATCGATCCTGTACGTGCAAGACGCGGTCGCCAAAAAATACCTGGGCAAACCAATCCCCATGGAAGCCGGAGAGATGTCGCTGTGGAAGAAAACCCTAGATCTATGGCAGGACGTGACGCAGGGCTACCAGATTTGCCTGCAAAACTATCAGGACAGCGATCAGGGACTGGCCAATGTTGGCCCGGCGATCATGCACCGCATCCTGAGTCTCATCAGCACGCAAATGGCCTGCTATCAACAGACTTACCAAAGCATTCCGGATGCACTGTGGAAACACTTACACCAAACATACGCCCTGGCGGAAAACCTGCAACTGAGCAAGGCCGCACTCAAAGATCCTTTGAGCCAGAACCCAGACAATACACGCCCTGAATCGGCTTACATACAAGCCTTGTTGATGGACATGGCTGACCCCTACCACCTGCAACCAAAGCAATTTCAAGTAATAACCCATTGGTTGGAGCGTTGGAGCACACGCGTTAGCATTTCCAGCGCCCCGGTGGCAATGGTGCACCCGGAATTAAATTTGCCTCCCTTAGTGGTCGATTTAAACCGCCCTACCGGCATTCAATTCGGCACGCCCTTCGAGAGCGGCGCCAGCGTGCGCCATTTGGATATGAATCTACTGGCGGCGACGCTGATCAAGCGGATTCGGCATTTGCGCAAAGGTGGCATACCCAACGAACTGGATATTGGCGCAGAATGCCAACAACCAATATGCGAAACGACGCTGGTACGGCTGTATCAGCAATGGTGCGAGGCGCCGCAGCATCGCGCCTTTGAACGGCGACCCGGCGATACCAAGGCACAAGTCTCCTTCTCAATTGCCTCGATCCATTTCTTCTGCAACGGCGGCAAGGTATTCCGCCAACCGAGCGAACGTCCGCTGGAAGAGTTCAGTTGGCGCGAAGCGCAGGATATAAAGATCTTTGGCCAAGTATCCACCCAGACCAAAAAACTCCAGGCCTCGCAAGTTGGTTTTTCTGCGGAAAATTGGGAAATCATGGACGAATCGGCGCTGGGTTTTCGCTTGGCCGCTACCGGCTTGCATGCCGCCCGAATCAGCCTGAATCAATTAATCGCCATCCGCCATCCGCAGGCCCAGCATTTCGCCATCGGCATGGTTCGCTGGATGCGTTTCGATGCCAAGGGTGACTTAAACGTGGGTATCCGTACCTTCCCTGGCATTCCCATGGCGGTCGGCATTCGCGCCCCGGTGCTTATTTCAAACTTGCAAAATAAGTTTCTGCAAGCATTCCTACTGCCGGAAATACCCGTCCTCAAGGAAAAAGCCACGCTAGTACTGCCGCTTGGCTGGTTTGCGCCGAACAAGCAGATCGAACTGCATATCGACGAAACCATGAACGTGCGCTTGACCAAATCCATTGAACGCGGATCGGATTTCGAGCGCATCGCCTTCGAAACCAAATAAGTCCCGCTTTAGCTGCGCCTAAAACATCAGGCCACGGTTGCGCTCTTGACCAATCGCGAAGCAGGAAATATCACACTGAAAGTGCTGCCGTGGCCAACTTCGCTGGTAATTTCCAGACGTGCCTGATGCCGCGTCAGCACATGTTTGACGATGGATAACCCAAGGCCCGTGCCGCCAGTCTCGCGCGAGCGACTACGGTCAATGCGATAGAAACGTTCCGTCAAACGCGGGATATGCCGCGCCTCGATACCGATCCCGCTGTCCTTGACGGAGAACCGGCCTTCACCATTCAGCTCTTCCCAGCGCACCAAGATTTCGCCGTTCTGCGGCGTGTAGCGCACGGCGTTGCTAATCAAATTTCCAAAGGCGCTACGCAGCTCGCTATCAGAACCAAACAAAGCTGCATCCGACTTTATATCGAGCTCGACGCGATGCCGACCTTGGCTCAAACCTTGCGCTTCCGCCTGTAACTGTTGCAATAGTTGCGGTACCGGAACCGCATCTTCTTGCAAGGGGTTGGCCGCGCTCTCGAGGCGCGACAAGGTCAGCAGATCTTCCACTAAACGCTGCATACGTAGCGTTTGATCGCGCATCAACTCAAAGAAATGCGCGCGCTCCTGTTCACCCAGATCGGTGTAATCCTGTAGCGATTCGAGAAAGCCACCGACCACCGTTAGCGGCGTACGCAATTCATGCGATACATTGGCAATGAAATCGCGACGCATGGTTTCGACTTGCTCGAAGCGCGTGATGTCGCGCGAAATCAACAGCTTTAAGTCTTCGCCGAACGGCACCAATTGAATGGCCAGGATCATGTCCGGACTGCGCGTCGACTTCATGACCAAGGGCTCGCTGTAATTGTGCGCGGTGATGTATTCGTTGAACTGGCTTTGGCGAATCAGATAGGTGATCGGGTTACCGATATCGGTTTTGTCATTCAGGCCGAATTGCTCGCCGGCAATCGGATTAAACCATTCGATTTGATCGCCGGCATCCAGCATCACCACGCCGTCCGGCATCGCCTCGCCCGCGCGCTGGAAACGTGCCAGCGCCTTGGACAGCTGTTGCTGACTAACGGACTGGCGTCGTGCCAAGTGATACAAGGCGACGAAGGTTTCTTCCCAGACGCCGCTTCCCTCGGGAACAGCGCGCACTTGTGGATTTGCCAGCCACTGGTTGAGCTGCTGCAATTGTCGCAAATGAAACACCAACAAGCCCAGCAAGCCCAGGCACAGCGCCAGCAGCGCCCACACCGCGCCGGCTATCGGCCACACGACCAAGGCGCCGAGCAACAGTAAAGTCAGGTTACCCAGCAGACGCGACCAAAATTCGGACATAGGGCAGCGCAGGAAAAAGAGAGGCGGATATTATGACACGATTCGCCGTCAGACTCGGCTAGGCGCGTTGCGACAAGCGATAACCCGCGCCGCGCACCGTTTGCACCAAACGATCATGCTCGGTCGGCTCTAGCGCCAAGCGCAGGCGCCGAATATGCACATCCACGGTACGCTCTTCGACATACACTTGATTGCCCCATACGCTATCCAGCAACTGGGTGCGTGAATGCACACGCTCCGGATGCGTCATCAGAAAGTGCAGCAAACGAAATTCCGTCGGCCCCAGATCGACCGTTGCGCCATTGCCAGTTACGCGATGCGTCATCGGATCCAATGCCAATCCCGATACTTCCACCCGATCATCGGTCATTTGCGGCGCACGCCGACGCAGCACGGCCTTGATGCGCGCCGATAATTCACGCGGCGAAAAAGGCTTGGTCACATAGTCATCCGCCCCGGTTTCCAGGCCTTTGACCTTATCCTGCTCCTCACCGCGCGCGGTGAGCATGATGACCGGGATGCCCTTGGTAAAGGCATCCGCCTTCAATTTACGCGCGAATTCGATGCCGCTCATGCCGGGCAGCATCCAGTCCAGCAAGATCAAATCCGGCATCGTTTCGCGGATCATGCGATCCGCCATTTCGGCGCTGGGCGCGACCAAGGCCACGTGGCCAGCTTGCTTTAAATTAAAAGCGATCAGCTCTTGAATCGCCGGTTCGTCTTCGACTACCAATACGGTTGCAGCCATCACTCAACTCCGAGGGTTTATTTAGGTGAACCTCGGCATATTATGAAGCCAAGATGACGCTTTAGTGACAGTTCTCAATTCCCCTCTTAAGCTTGTCGTTTTCGGTACCCCCGCGACTCAGGTATCATGTTGTTTTTGTTTGAGAAGGAATTACCATGGCTGAGATGAATCAAGCCTCCCGCACCCCGACTGAAATTAAGCTGCACCAGAAATCGCGGACGCTCGAAATCGCCTTTGCCGACGGCAGCCGCTTTAATTTACCGTGCGAGTTTTTGCGCGTGTACTCACCCTCGGCTGAAGTGCGCGGCCACGGCCCGGGCCAGGAAGTGTTGCAAGCCGGCAAGATCAATGCAGAAATCACCGGTATCGAACCGGTCGGCACCTACGCCGTCAACCTCGCCTTTGCTGATGGCCACGACTCGGGCATCTATTCCTGGGACTATCTGTACGATCTCGGCGCCAACCATGTGGCGCTGTGGGAACGCTATCTACAACGCATGCAAGAAGCCGGCGCCAGCCGCGAGCCAACCAGTCCGATGCCGGGCGCATTTGAAAACCGCCCAAAGAGCAAATAAGGCCGCCATGAGCAAAACCACCCATTTTGGCTTCAAGACCGTCGAAGAATCGGAAAAAGCGCGTCAGGTAGCGCAAGTATTCCACTCCGTGGCGCAACGCTACGACGTGATGAACGACTTAATGTCGCTCGGCCTACACCGCGTGTGGAAAGCTTTCACCATCGCGCAAAGCGCGGTGCGCCCCGGCAACCGTGTGCTCGATATCGCCGGCGGCACTGCCGATTTGTCGCTGGCTTTCGCCAAGCGCGTCGGTCCTAGCGGTCAAGTCGTGCTCACCGACATTAACGGCTCCATGCTCGGCGTAGGACGCGACCGCATGATCGATCAAGGCCTAGTGCCCATGGCGGTGCAATGCGACGGCGAGAAAATTCCCTTTCCAAGCAATTATTTCGACATCGTCACCGTCGCCTTCGGCCTACGCAACATGACGCACAAAGACCAGGCGCTAGCCGAAATGCGCCGCGTACTGCGTCCTGGCGGGCGCTTACTGGTGCTGGAGTTTTCTAAGATCGCCAAGCCGCTGGCGCCGCTGTACGATTTTTATTCGTTCAAGGCACTGCCACTGATGGGCAAACTGGTGGCGAAAGACGAGGCCAGCTATCGCTATCTGGCCGAATCCATCCGCATGCATCCAGGCCAGGAAGAACTCAAGCAAATGATGCAAGACGCCGGCCTGGAGCGCGTCGAATATTTCAATCTCGCCGCCGGCGTAGTGGCCCTGCACAAGGGTTACAAACTCTAATGCTGCTCGCAGCCGCCACGCTCAATCACGTCCTAGCGCAAAACCCTTGGGCTTTGCAGCGCTTGACGCCGCTCGCCGGCAAGACCTTCGCCATCCATGCCGCACCACTGCCCACGCTGAGCTTCACCATTCAGCCCGAAGGCACATTGAAAAATGCCTCGCCCGGTGCATCAGCCGAAGCCACGCTTAGCGCCACCCCGGATGCGTTGCTACGCTATTTCACTGTGGAACCGCACGACCCTACACTGATCCACATGACGGGCGACACGCAATTGGGTGCTGAAATCGGTCATATCCTGGCGCACATCAGCTGGGAAGCAGAAGAAGACTTATCGCGCCTGTTCGGTGATGTGATCGCCCACCGCCTGGCCGGCTTCACGCGCGGTTGGTTCGACTGGCGCAAGCAATCGGTGCTGAACCTGGCCACTGCCGCCAGCGAATATTTCACCGAAGAACGCCCACTGATCGCCAAGCACAGCCACATCGAACAATTCGCGCAGGAAGTGGACGCCATGCGCGAAGCTACGGATCAGCTCGAAGTACGAATTCAAAAGCTTGTTAACCACAGATGAACACGGATAAACACTGATGAAACCATCAAAGACATCCGTGTTCATCCGTGTTCATCCGTGGTTGCACTAAGCAATGCGCTTTTTCCGACTTACCTACATCCTCTTCATCGCCTTCCGCTACGGCCTGGATGAGTTCTTTCTCGCCCATGCGCGCCTGAAGTGGCTACGCATTGTAGTGCGTGTCGCATTTTTCTGGCGCCCACTCAGCGCACCGCGCGCGGTACGGCTACGCCTAGCCTTGGAGCGCCTCGGCCCGATCTTTGTTAAGTTCGGCCAAGTGCTATCCACGCGCCGTGATTTGCTGCCGCCCGACTTGGCCGACGAGCTGGCCAAGCTACAAGACCGCGTGCCTCCGTTCTCCGCTGACCAAGTAATCTCCACGCTAAATCGCGCCTATGGCCGACGCTACGACGATATTTTTCCGGTGTTTGATCTGGTGCCGGTAGCCAGCGCATCGGTAGCGCAGGTGCATTTTGCGCAATTGCAGGACGGCACCGAAGTCGCAGTCAAGGTACTGCGACCAGACATCCAGCGCGTCATCAACAAAGACATCGCGCTCTTGGAGATCGGCGCTGGCCTGATCGAACGCTTGTTCGAGGACGGCCCACGCCTACGGCCACGCGAAGTGGTGGCTGAATTTGCCAAGCATCTCATCTACGAACAAGATTTGATGCGCGAAGCATCCAATGCCAGCCTGCTACGGCGCAATTTCAGCGACGAAAAATTATTGCTGGTGCCGGAAATATATTGGGACTACTGCCAGCGCGAAGTGATGGTGATGCAGCGTATGCATGGCTTGCCGGTGAGCCAGGTGGAACAGATGCGTGCGATGGGCATCGACATTCCCAAGCTGGCGCGCCAAGGTGTGGAAATATTCTTCACTCAAGTGTTTCGTGATGGTTTTTTTCATGCCGATATGCACCCCGGCAATATTTACGTCGCACCTGATGGGCGCTATATCAGTCTGGATTTCGGCATCATGGGCACGCTCACTGATATCGATAAAAATTACCTGGCACAAAACTTCCTCGCTTTCTTCCGCCGCGACTATAAGCGCGTGGCACGCGCCCACATCGAGGCTGGCTGGGCGCCAGCCAACACGCGCGAGGACGAGTTCGAGGCCGCGATCCGCACCGTTTGCGAGCCGATCTTCGACAAACCGCTAAAAGAAATTTCCTTCGGCAAGGTATTGCTGCGCCTGTTTGAGACCTCGCGCGAATTCAATGTGCACATCCAGCCGCAACTGGTGTTACTGCAAAAGACCCTATTGAATATTGAAGGCCTGGGACGTCAGCTCGACCCCGAGCTGGATTTGTGGAAAACCGCCAAGCCATTTTTAGAGCGCTGGATGAGCGAACAAATCGGTTGGCGCGGCATGCTGCGCACGCTCAAAGAAGAAGCGCCGCAGTGGGCCATCACGCTACCCAAATTGCCGCGTTTGCTGCACGAGGCCATGACCCGCGATCCAATGCAAAAAATCGAACAGGGCTTCACTTTACTGATGGCAGAGCAGCGCCAGCGCAATCAGTGGTTGATGCTAATCGCGGCCTTGCTTGCCACCCTCACCGTTAGCCTGTGGCTACTCTCCGCCTAAATACTTCGAGCGCTTTTCTCGCGCGCGAATTCTTGTAAAATTACCAAGACAACGTTCCAACACTTTTTAGATCAAGGGGATCCTGTGTCAGACAAAGGCAATTTGGCAAAGGAGTCGCTCGGCACTTTCGAGTCCGCCGTCATGGGCATCGCCGGGACCGCACCGGCATTTAGCGTCGCCGTCACCACTGCCGCCATCGTGGCCACGGTTGGCGTGTTATCCGTGGGTAGCATTCTTTACTGCGGCCTCATCATGTTTGGCATCATGCTGGCGTTTATTCACCTTAGCAAAATCACGCCACACGCCGGTGCCGCCTATGCTTGGGTAGGCCACGTCTTCGGAAAAAAATGGGGATTTTTTACCGGCTGGGGACTCCTGGTCGCTTCGATATTTTTCATGGTGTCGGCAACGATCCCGGCAGCCACCTCCACCCTGATTTTAATTGCACCCAACCTAGTAGAGAGCACCACTTGGGTGGCGTTGACCGCAGCCATCTGGCTAACCCTGGTCACCCTGGTGGTCACCAAGGGTATCAAACATGCCAGCTATACGCAGGTGATCCTGACTGGCATCGAAACTCTGGTTATTTTTGCGCTGATCATCGGCGCATTCATTCAATACGGCGGCAAACCGGCGCACCCTCCTTCGATTATTTGGTTCTCGCCCTTTTCGTTTACGCCACAATTGTTTGCCACGGGCGCGTTGACTGCCATCTTCTTTTACTGGGGGTGGGACGTCACCATGAACCTGGGCGAAGAAACCAAGAATGGCAAAGGTGATGAGACACATCCTGCCAGCAAGGGCGCATTTTGGGCCATGGTGAATTTGATTCTATTCTTCATCATCATGATGATCGTCGTGCTGATCGTGCTGACCGATGCAGAGATCGCCAAAGCCAACACCAATGTGCTGTACGCGATTGCCAACAAACTGTTCCCGGCACCCTGGAATTACTTGGCCGTGCTCTCGACCATCCTCAGCACCATCGGCACCATCGAGACTCAGATCCTGCAATTCAGCCGCAGCATGTTCGCCATGGCGCGCGATGAAATGCTGCACCCGCGCTACGCAAAAATCCATCCGGAGTGGAAAACCCCTTGGGTGGCCACATTAGTGATCTGGTTCCTGGGTGTGCTGCTCTTGTTCAGCTCTTCGTATATGCCATCGGTGAAAAGCATTCTGGAAAGCTCCATCCTCGCCATCGGCTTTCAAATCTGCTTCTACATGAGCCTGGCCGGATTTGCCTGCGCTTGGCATTACCGCAACAAACTGAAGCGCGGCGTTTACAGTGCCGTGTCCTATGTGTTGTGGCCCTTGTTCGCTGCACTGTTCATGGTATTTATCGCGCTGTACAGCATTCCGACATTTGACAAGGTCACCAACATTTTGGGGGTTGGCGGCATCCTGGTTGGATTTATTCCCTTATTCTTGAGCCGTTCCCGGCAGCGGTCGCGGCATCCTGCATGACATCTACTGCAATCCCGCGGCGCGCGAAGGACAATCAGCGCAAATACCCATCCCGCTCCAACTTCAACAAGATGCGCTGCACCGCTTCGTCCACGCCGACATTCGAGGTATCGATGGCCAGCTCGGGGTTCTCGGGAATTTCATACGGGTCGGATACGCCGGTGAATTCTTTCACCAAACCGGCGCGCGCCTTGGCGTAAAGTCCTTTGCGATCACGCGCTTCGCAAGTCTCGATCGGTGTGGCGACGTGGATCTCGAAGAAGCCGCCATACTGCTCGATCATGTCGCGCACGTCGTGGCGCGTGGCGGAATACGGCGCAATCGGCGCGCAGATAGCGATGCCACGATGCTTGACGATCTCGCTCGCCACATAGCCGATGCGACGGATGTTGAGGTCGCGATGCTCGCGCGAAAAACCCAATTCGCTGGACAAGTTTTTGCGCACCACATCGCCGTCGAGCAGCGTCACTTGCCGGCCACCCATTTCCAGCAACTTAATTTGCAGCGCCTTGGCGATCGTGGATTTGCCGGCGCCGGAAAGCCCGGTGCAGAACACGCAGAAGCCCTGTGCCTTGCGCGGCGGATGCGCTTGGCGTATTTCCGCGATCACATCCGGATAAGCGAACCAAGTCGGTACATCCAAGGCGTAATCCAAGCGGCGTTGCAATTCGGTCGCGGGGAAAGCCAGGGCGCGCGCGCCTTTAGGCACGCTATCTTCGGGCAAAAACTGCGCTCGGTCTTCGACATAGACCATGCGCTCGAACGGCACTAAGCCGACGCCCAGCTCCTCCATCGCCGCGCCAGACTCCGTCAGCACATCGCCGACCAGATCCATGCCGCGCCGATGCGCGCCGCTGTCCGCACCGGCATCTTCGCCACCCACAATCAAATGCGTGCAGCCGTAATTGCGTGCCACGATAGCGCGCAGGCAAATTTGCCGTGGTGAGATACCTGTCTCCGCCAGCGGCAACAGCGCCATCAGCGTGGAGGCCGGCGGATAATGCTTCAGCGCCGCTTCGTTGGCGCGCACCCGGCTGAAGTAATCCACTTCATTGTTGGGCAAAATGCCGGCAATACCGTGCAACAACAAATTGGCGTCACGGCTAAGCGAGGCCTGCAAGGCAAAATCCTGATGCATGCGCTGCATAACATGGCCGGTCTGATAGGCGATGACGCGTTTCCAGCCGCGCTTCTGAAATTGATTACGCAACTCGACAGGGCTCAAGCGCAGCTCCATGAAATCGTGGCGCGGCGGCAGCGCCGCTCCTTCCACCGTACCGCCGACACACATCGCGCCTGGCTGCGCTGTACCCAGTTCCGCAATTTCCGCATCATGATCGGCTGGCCATACCTCCGCCACCGTTAGCACTGCGGGCATAAATCCTTCTGGGTCGCGCAGCGCATAACGCTGGCCGGGCTTGATGTTTTGCGCCTGTTTTTCCGACAAGCGCAACACTAGCGGCCACGGCCAGAAAGTGCCGTCCGCCAAGCGCTGCTCTGCGATCACACGCTGATAATCGGTTTGCCCCAGATACCCCGTCAGCGGTGAAAAACCGCCATTAAGCAACAACTCCAAATCGCATAACTGCGCATGATCGAGATCGATCGAGGATAGGTTGAAGGCCTCGGCTTTTAATTCAGTTGCGCGCCGGGCATCAGCCATCAAATTGACCAGTGTGCCGCCATAGGGGGAAATGAGTTGGTTCATGATTCCGTCTTTTTTCAATTCATATTTTAACTCCCTCCCCTTCAAGGGGAGGGTTGGGGTGGGGATGGGTGAATCCAGTCACGCAATAACCCATCCCCATCCTACCCTTCCCCTTGAAGGGGAAGGAACTCTTCGCTTGCGTTACGCAAACGCCCGATCGAAAGCCGCAATAAAGCGCGCTACATCCGCCTCGGGCAAATGATTGATACCCGCTGCGCTCTTGCGCCCGCCGCCGGTCTCGAACTGGCTGCACAACACATCGGCACCCGCCTTCCGCACCAAAGGTGCGCGCACGCTAACCAGATAACCGCCATTGGTCTTCTTGGTCAATACTGCATGTGCACGCTGTGTTGCGCCGGTCGCCAGGGCATTGCCAAACACGCCCGAGACACGCCGGCTCCAGGCCGCATCCGGCAACAAATAAATCGTTCCAGCTTTACTTTCGTACATGGGTGCCACGGCTTGCGCCTGCGCCATATCGCCGGTATAGCCGTTTTTCAGGATCGGATAAGCGCGATCCTCGCGGATAAAAGTAAAGGGATCGACATGCGCATGAATCGTCCGATACAGCTCAGCCGGATCGAAATATAAATCCTCCAGCGCCTCGCCATAGCCGTTGTAATTGAGGCACTCGCCCAACGCCTGCAACTCTTGCAACGCAGCGGGAGACAAATCCAGCGGCGCTGCTGCTGCACGCGCCACATCGGCCAAATTATCGCCGAAGGCCGCCACCACCGCCCAAATCAAGTATCGCCCACCGAGCTGGCGATTCACCAACAGGCTGGTGCACCATTCAGCGCCAGTATCGATGTGGGCAAAAAAATTCGCATGCACTGGAATATCATCGGCCTGATGGTGATCGAAATACGCCACCGTAGCGCCCGCTTGCAGTAAGCGCAGCACGGCCTCGTGGTTCTTGTTGAGGGAAATATCCAGCGCCGTCACGCGCTCGCCGCTGCCAGCAGTGACGCGCTTAAGCAATGAAATATCGCGCTTCACGCCAGTGACAAGCTGCGCTTGGCGCGGCTCAGCCAAGCGCAATTGATGTAGCGCGCAAATCCCGTCTGCGTCGCCGTTGAATACATCGAAATCTGCCAAGCTCATTCCCCTAATAAATCAACTGACACCCACATAAGCCTAGCAAGGATACCGGAACTTGAACTATCCTATCCACTCGACTTTCATAACTCAATAATTCCAAGACATGACTACACCTCGCGTTCTCGTCGTCGGTGGCGCCGGCTATATCGGTTCCCACATGGTTAAGATGCTTGTCGCCGCAGGATATAGCGTCACCACGCTCGACAATCTATCCACCGGCTATCGCGACGCAGTCGTCGGCGGCGCGTTCATTCACGCCGATTTGGCTGATCGGCCAGCGCTGGATCGCTTGTTTGCAGAGCAGCAATTCGACGCCGTAATGCACTTTGCGTCTTACATCCAGGTCGGCGAATCGGTCAAAGAGCCGGCCAAGTATTACGAGAACAACGTCACCAACACACTCAACCTGCTCGACGCCATGATCGCGCGCGGCATCAAGCGCTTTATTTTTTCCTCCAGCGCCGCCGTGTATGGCGACCCACACACCGTGCCAATCCCTGAAGATCATTCCAAAGACCCAATCAACCCTTACGGCCGCACCAAGTGGATCGTAGAGCAAATCCTGTCTGACTACGATATAGCCTATGGACTCAAATCGGTGAGCCTGCGCTATTTCAACGCCGCCGGCGCCGACCCGCAGGGCCAGCTGGGTGAGCGCCACGAACCAGAAACGCATTTGATCCCGCTGGTGCTACGCGCCGCCTCTGGACGTGCACCGGACATCAAAGTCTTTGGTCGCGACTACGACACACCGGACGGTACCTGCATTCGCGATTATGTGCACGTCGAAGACCTGTGCAGCGCACATCGCCTAGCGCTAGATGGCCTGATGCAAGGCCGTAACAGCAGCGCCTACAATCTCGGCAACGGCAATGGATTTTCGGTAGCGGAAGTCATCGCGGCCGCCGAGCGTGTGACCGGACGCAAAATCGCAATAACCGATGCGCCTCGACGCGCAGGAGATCCGCCACGACTGGTGGCCGACGCAACACGAGCGCGGACAGAGCTTGGCTGGCAGCCGAAACTGGATAATTTGGACACGATTATCGCCCATGCTTGGGCGTGGGAATGCAGATAAGCCATTCCGTTGACCAGTATGCGGGGAGTGCAACGCCTACGGCAATCCCCGAGAAATCAAGGAAAGTTTAGGCATGACTGCTAAAGAAAATACCGCCGCTCCCATTGTTATTTATCAATCGGCCGATGGCTCGATTGCAACCGAAGTTAGGCTGCAAGGTGACACTGCTTGGCTAACCCAACGCCAAATGGGTGAGCTGTTTGGTAAAAATATCCGAACAATCAGCGAGCATATCCGCAATGTTTTCAAGGAAGGCGAGTTGGATGAGTTTTCAGTTATCCGGGATTTCCGGATAACTGCCGCCGATGGCAAGGACTATGACACGGCTCACTACAACCTCGATGTAATTATCTCCGTCGGCTACCGCGTGAAATCCAAACAGGGTACGCAATTCCGTATCTGGGCCAACCGCGTCTTGAAAGACTATCTGGTGCAAGGCTACGCACTGAACACCCAACGCCTACAAACCCAACAGGAGCACATCAAACAGCTTGAACGCACCTTGACGCTGTTTCAGCAACATCTAATCGACCAGACCAGCTTGCCGGAAGCGCGCGGGCTAGTGGACGTAATTGCCGGCTATGCCCGCACTTTTGTGCTGCTCAATCAATTCGACAGCGCGCGGCTGCCGCTCAGCGATTTTGCAACAGAGATACGTTATGAAATTCAACCTGCGGAAGCGCTAACAGGTATTGCCGCGCTGAAAGCAGATTTAATGGCCAGGGGCGAAGCCTCGGATTTGTTCGGTAATCAGAAGGACGATAGTTTTGCGGGCATCCTGGGCAATATCTTGCAATCGTTTGGCGGGGAGTTTCTTTACCCCAGCATTGAGGATCAAGCCGCGCATTTGTTGTATTTCGTCATTAAGAATCATCCATTTTCGGATGGCAACAAGCGCATCGGCGCTTTTTTGTTTATTTGGTTTTTGCAGCGCAACCAGCACCACCTGAAAACCGATGGCGAGCTGAAAATCAACGACAATGCGTTGGCGGCAATCGCGCTGCTGGTGGCCCAAAGCGACCCAACACAAAAACAATTGATGATTCATCTGGTCATGAATCTAATTCGAGATTAGTACCGGCATTACCAAAGTATCATTTCAACGAGAAACCAGACCGAACTCCAAATCACTAATCACTAATCACTAAAATACCTTGCCACTACACCGCACCATCAACGCCTGGACCCTACTGCTAATCACCTATAGCGCGCTATTGGTATACGGTAGTCTTTATCCGCTTGCCACATGGCAAAGCACACGCCCGTTCGATTTGTCGTTTCTGTGGGCCGCTTGGCCGCACATCATCACGCGCATCGACCTGCTGACGAATATTTTTGTTTATGTGCCCTTCGGCTTATTTGCAACACGCGCCTTATTTCGCCACCACAATTCATGGGTGCATTGGCTAAGCATTTGCTTGATTGGCGCGGCGTTCAGCACCACGATGGAATGCTTGCAATTATTCGTACCGCACCGCGTTGCATCGAATGTGGACATTCTATCCAACGTGGCCGGCACCGCCTGGGGCGCAGCCTTCGCGCCGTTTTTTTCCACCCGCAGTCATTTCTTCGCGCGCTTCGTGGCACTGCGCAGGCATTGG
>Ga0315270_10000185_pt1 | contig 36160 bp, 32 predicted proteins | sample C1_bottom_MG_FD_204932 | JGI IMG/M metagenome (GOLD analysis project Ga0315270, IMG submission 204932) | Sediment microbial communities from Yellowstone Lake, YNP, Wyoming, USA - C1_bottom | ecosystem: Environmental > Aquatic > Freshwater > Lake > Sediment | place: USA: Wyoming | collected... | reverse complement strand
GCGCATCTTGAGTGAGTCTTCCTTCAACATTTCCAGCTTGTCTTCAGCCACTTTCAACATGTGTGCGTTTGTGTTGTAGTAAGTTGATGTACCGGCAACGTACTCGTCCATCATCTTCTGCAAGCGCATCTGCACCATTTTTGGTGTGATGTAGTTAGGGTTAACGTCAATCGCTGTACTGTAGTTTTTGAACTCCAGGAAAGTACGTACTGGACGGTAGATGTCCTCGATCAACTGCTCGTTGGTTGTATCCAGCTCAGGTTTCCAGGTTTTATTGTCGATGCAATACTTGACCATTGCCTTGGCAGCCATACGGCCTTCTGTATGAGAACCAGAAGAGAACTTGTGACCGGATGCGCCCACGCCGTCGCCGGCTGTGAACAGACCCTTAACAGTAGTCATTGAACGATAGCCCCAGTTCCAGCCTTGTGGCAGGTGAGCTGGAATCTTGGCCTTGTCTTCATGATCTTCAGATGTTGGTGCACCAACGTCTTCAGGACCCGACACCCAGATACCGCAGCAACCGGAGTGTGAACCCAACAGGTAGGGCTCAGTTGGCATCAATTCAGAGTTTTTCTTTTCTGGCTCGATGTTTTCACCCACCCAGATACCGCACTGACCGATACACATGTCAAGGAAGTCTTCCCATGCTTCAGCTTCCAGATGCTTAACTTCTTTTGGAGACAGAGTCTCACGCAGTCTAGCCAATGCAGAAACAGTGTCCATCCAGATCGGGCCGCGGCCTTCACGCATTTCTTTCAGCATCAGGTGGTTACGCAAGCAAGAAGCTGGAACCGCAGCCTGACCGTATGGAGGATAGTCATTCAACATTTCCTTGTTCTTGGCCATGTAGTCTTCGCCATAAGCATTGGTAGCTTTAGCTTTGAACAACAGGAACCATGCACCCACTGGGCCATAGCCGTCTTTAAAACGTGCTGGTACGAAACGGTTTTCCATCATGGTCATCTCTGCGCCGGCTTCAGCTGCCATCGCATAAGTAGAACCCGCGTTCCATACTGGATACCAAGCACGTCCTTGACCTTCACCCACTGAACGTGGACGGAAGATGTTTACGCAACCACCGGCTGCCAGCAGAATTGCCTTGGCTTTGTAGATATGGATGGTGTTGTTACGTACTGAGAAACCAACTGCACCGGCGATACGGTTTTTGTCATTTTTGTCGTTGATCAACTTAACGATAAAGATACGCTCTTCGATACGGTCCATGCCCATGGCTTTTTTAGCGGCTTCAGCAACGATGTTCTTGTATGACTCACCGTTGATCATGATCTGCCATTTACCTGAACGTACTGGCTTGCCGCCGTCTTTCAATGATGGCAGACCTTCTTTCAGTGACTCAGCACCGTCGTGACGAACGCCAGCAGCGTCAGTCTTCCAGATTGGCAAACCCCATTCTTCAAACATGTGAACGGAGTCGTCAACGTTACGGCCCACGTCGTAAGCCAAGTCATCACGTGTAATACCCATCAAGTCGTTAGATACCATACGAGTGTAATCGGCTGGATCTTGCTCAGAGCCGATGTATGTATTGATCGCAGACAAACCCTGTGCAACCGCACCGGAGCGGTCAACCGCAGCTTTATCAACCATCTTGATTTTCAGGTCAATGCCATTCTCGGCCTTTGCAGCCTCTGCCCAGCGCATGATTTCATAACCTGCGCCGCAACATGCCATACCACCACCAATTAACAGAACATCCAGTTCTTCCTGGACGATTTCTGGACTTCCAAAAGTTCCTTGTGCCATTGCATTTACCTCAATTCGTTATTGTGTGTTATCCACGTATTCCATACGTGTCCATAAACTTATTTCGAAAGTGAATTCGAAAACTTATTTGCGACGGATCAGCTCAGCTTGATTACCAAGACGGAAACCACCCATTACTGAGCTTGTAAATGAACCAGTCTTGGTAATGTCAGCCATCTTGGGCATAGGCTTGCCTTTGAATGGGTCAATCGAACCTTCCGCTGTCGTACGTGTAGGGAACTTGAAACGCTTCAATGTGCCGTTACGGAATTTGATTGTCCACATAATAGAATCTGAACCGCGCAGAGGCTGAACAGAACCGCCCAAGGGCACAACGTCAGCATAATGACGTGCTTCTATTGCATTTTGTGGGCAAATTTTGACACATGAATAACATTCCCAGCACTGCTCTGGCTCCTGGTTGAATGCGCGCATTGCGTGGCCAGTCTCAGAACCGTCCTTGTCCAGCTTCATTAAATCGTGCGGGCAGATGTACATGCATGCAGTCTTGTCCTGACCCTTACATCCGTCACATTTATCAGTACGTACAAAAGTTGGCATTGTGTTACCTCCATTAAAAATTACGTTAAAAAAACATTACTACTAAATGATTCACCTACAAAAAAATTATGGGCAGTACTCAAACCTGCCCACTCATTTGAAATCCTGCTTACTTACCGTCGATTGATGCGTAATAAGCCTTAAGGATTTTCAACACTTCAGGCCGGCTGAACTCGACTGGTACGTCCTCCCCCTTTGAAAGGGCGTTACGCAACTGCGTACCTGAAACCTGCAAACGATCTGCATCATCATGTGGACATGTTTTTGCAGAAGCCATTCCACCGCATTTGTAACACCAGAACGAAATATCAATCTTAAGCGCTTCTGTTTCCAGTGCGCCTTTTGGCACTTTGTCAAAAATGTGATGCGCGTCAAACGGTCCATAATAGCTGCCCACACCTGCATGATCACGACCAACTATTTGATGTGAGCAACCATAATTTTGGCGGAACACCGCGTGTAACAAAGCTTCGCGAGGACCTGCATAGCGCATATCCAAGGGGTATCCCGCTTGAACAACGGTCTTCTTTACAAAGTATTTTTCGGTCAATGTACCAATGGCATTCGCGCGAACTTCGGCAGGAATATCACCAGGCTTGAGGTTACCCAGCAATGAGTGGATCAATACGCCATCACATACCTCAATCGCGATTTTTGCCAAATATTCATGTGAACGGTGCATTGGATTGCGAGTCTGGAAGCATGCAATTTTAGACCAGCCCATTTTGCTGAAAATTTCACGAGTTTGGGCGGGTGTCTTGAATAGTTCAGGGTATTTTTCTGGGAAACCGCCCTGAGATAATACCTTGATCGATCCAGCAAGGTTTACATCACCCTGTTCCATCACCATTTTTACACCTGGATGCTTGGGATCAGTTGTTGTAAATACCATGGCACACTCATGCGCCTTGTCAATTGAATATTTTTCACTGACCATCATGGTTGCCAGCGTTTCGCCATTTTCTGGGTCTACCAACGCAACTTCCTGACCCGTTTTCAGTTTATCACCTGTAGCCTTGTCAACAGACAGCGTAATAGGTATAGGCCAGAACAACCCTGTTGATGTTTTCATACCATCACAAACACCCGCCCAATCAGCGTGAGTCATAAAACCATTCAGTGGTGTAAAACCACCAATACCAAACATGATGATATCGCCTTTTTCGCGCGAACTGACTTTGATTTTTGTTAAACTCTGTGAGCGAGCCAATTCGTCTTTTAAAGCTTTGCCTTCCAGCAACAACGGGTTTAGACCTGCACCACCATGCGGATTTACCAATGCCATATAATACTCCTCTAATATTAATGTCTTATTACTTATAGTCTTTTTTGCATTTCCTTAACCGCAAGGATATTAGTCCATTAGCCCTGAACCTACGATAACCCTTATGGGTTTATGACAATCACCCATATGGGTTATAAACTCCTTGTAGCTCCCTGAATAGGTACGCCAACTTTAATAACTGACATTTAGAAAAATTATGCTCATTTGGAACAAGTTCTAAACCCAACGAATATATCATTTCGATCTGGCTTAAAGAAATTTCGATAACGTGCTGAACATAGACGATCTTGGGTAGCAAACGAGGCACCACGCAATACCATGTGTGTATAAAACCAAGGTGCGGAGTATTCGCGGTAAGCATCAGCAGAAAACCCGGCATAGGGTTCAAAGGGTGATGATGTCCATTCCCACAAATCACCCCAGTGAAAATTCAGTTCCCCAGATAAAGCTGAATATTCCCATTCAGCCTCTGTTGGCAATCTTCGCCCAGACCAACAACAATAAGCCTGTGCCTCATGATAACTAACATGACGAACAGGTTCATCATCTACCAGCTCAATGAGCTGACCAAATCGTTCGCAAAGCCAAATACCAGAATCTCTTTTCCAGTATCGCGGGAATTTTTTCGGTTGTGAAGCCAGCCTTTGTTGGCCTGTATTATCCCAGTATTGCATATCATCGTAACCGCCCTCCTGTATAAAAACTTTATATTGTGAATTTGAAACAAGGGTTGATGACATACTAAACGCTGACAGGCTCACTTGATGCGACCACTTTTCATTGTCAAACACAAACTCATTGCAACACGTACTGCCCAGCATAAATGTTGTACTCTTGAAGTTCAATTCTACCTGTTTCGATACCAGCAATTTAGGATAGGTTAATCGAGGCAGCGCAGCCAAACCTAACGATTGCAAGGTATAGGCAAATGCTTCATTGTGCATATCTTCATGTGCCAACGCCAGACGACACCTGTACTGTATTAAGACGTCATTGGGTAACGTGATAAGTTTTTCCAGAACACTCTTCAACACATCATGAGCATATTGTTTAATGCTGGGTACGTCGGGTAAATCTAACTGCCATCGGTTTGTGTGCCCTACTCGACTGGAATCAAACCACTTGTCACCACCTGACAAAATACTGGGTCGTTCGATCATTTCAATATCACATGATGGGGCATCTCGCAAAACAAACCACTCTGTAAACCATACGACATGTCCGAGTTCCCAAATTGGAGGATTGATGATGGACAGGTAAGGAACATTGGATTGCTTATCAAAGCCCGATGCCTGGAAAATATCAAACAGAGCAAGCGTATAATCTAGCGCATCCTGCAGGTAAGCAGCTAATTGAGCGGACGTTGCATTTCGGAACGAAGAAATTAATGGTTTCATTGTTATAGAACTCTATATATGGCAAATATGACAAAACCACACATTGTGATTATCAGCCCTTATCTTGCAAATGCCAACAATGGAAATTGGCAAACCGCATGGCGCTGGTTTCGTTTTCTGAATAAAGATTTTAGAGTCACGCTCGAAGTTCATTGGGACGGATTAGCATGTGATGCCATGATCGCCCTTCATGCGCGACGCTCGGCTGACTCCATATCTGCGTACGCTAAAGCGTGTCCAGCAAACCCACTCATTGTGGTACTGACTGGAACCGACTTGTATAAAGACATTTATAATAATGAAACTGCGCAACATTCAATTCAAGTGGCTACACAATTGATCATATTGCAACCAGGCGGTTTAGAGGTACTTGATAAAATACTCCATCCTAAAACGCAAATTATCTACCAATCCGCACCATCACTTATACCAATCAGTCTAGATCAGAAAAAAAGGACACGATTTTTTGATGTCATCATGGTGGGGCACTTGCGTGACGAAAAAGATCCGGGCACTTTTATGCACGCAGCTCAGCTTGTAGAATCCACCAAAGTGCGCATGATACATATAGGTAACGCGCTAGAGCCGGCTTTGGGTGCCCAAGCGGAAATCACCCAAAAGCAAACTCCACGTTACCATTGGCTCGGCAATGTTGATCATTCAATAACGCGCCAGCGTCTCAAGCGCAGCCATTTGATGGTCATCACCTCTAAGATGGAGGGCGGCGCCAATGTCATAATAGAAGCAATGACCAGTGGGGTGCCGGTGTTAGCGAGTGACATTTCCGGAAATCGCGGCATGCTGGGCGATCATTACGATGGATATTTTCCACTCGGCGATAGTTTAAAATTGGCTCGATTGATTGATCGTGCTGCGACTGACTCGGTATTTTATCGTCACTTGAAAACTCAGTGCGATTCTCGCGCTCCTCTTTTCTCACCTGATCGAGAAAGAAGAGATCTACTAAAGTTGATCAATTATTGTATTGCAAATTAACAGGGACTCTCATGAACAAGCCGCAAGAAAACAATATCAAGCTCACCTCATTTTCTCATGGTGGCGGTTGTGGATGCAAAGTTGCGCCAGGAATTCTGGCTGATATTCTAAAAAATTCGAGTGGCTTTCCTGTACCTAAAGAACTACTGGTTGGTATCGAAACCTCTGACGATGCCGCGGTATACAAACTGAATGAAGAACAAGCACTGATCGCAACGACGGATTTTTTCATGCCGATAGTCGACGATCCCTATGATTTTGGACGCATTGCAGCAACCAATGCTATTTCAGATGTGTATGCCATGGGAGGTACACCTATCATGGCACTTGCATTGGTAGGCATGCCAATTAACAAATTACCGATAGACATCATCGGCAAAATCATCAAAGGGGGTGAGTCGATTTGCGCAGAAGCAGGCATCCCCATTGCCGGTGGTCACACTATCGATTCAGTTGAACCCATCTACGGTTTAGTTGTAATGGGATTAGTCCATCCCTCCAAACTTAAACGCAATGCAAATGCAAGAGACAAAGATGTGCTCATACTTGGCAAACCCTTGGGCGTTGGCATATTGTCAGCAGCGCTCAAGAAAAATGCTCTAGACGCGGCAGGATATGCCACGATGATAGCCAGCACAACTCAACTCAACAAACCCGGTATTGCATTATCCAAGCTGCCAGGCGTACATGCACTGACCGATGTGACGGGCTTCGGGATGTTAGGCCACCTGCTTGAAATGGCGCGTGGCGCAGGCTTAACGGCAAAATTAAGTATGCCAAAAATTCCACTCCTCCCTAACGTAATCGAACTGGCCAAGAGCGGCTTTATTACGGGTGCTTCTGAACGAAACTGGGCCGGATATGGCCACGATGTTGTGTTAAGCAAAAATCTATCACCCGTTGATCAAGCCTTGTTAACTGACCCACAAACCTCGGGGGGCTTACTGGTTGCTTGTGAACCATCCGCTGCGGCTGAAGTCTTGGCCCTATTTAAGGGCGAAGGTTTTTTACATGCAGCCGTAATAGGAGAAATGGCCAAGGGTGATGCCAAAGTTGAGGTAACAAACTGAATTATTTAACAGTCGGATTTTACGTTAATTTACCTGTGTGAATTAAAGGATATTCACTCACTAGCCCAAGCTCCTTCTTGGATAGAGTTGACTGGCCAATTGGCGAGCAAAGTATGTAATCATTTAAGACAAAAAAAACGAGCAACCACGAAGGGTCACTCGCTACTTTTGAATACATTTATTGTCAAATAATTTATTTTGCCAAGCCTGCAATATATTCTGACATCGCCTTAATTTCCGCATCCGTTGCAGCCAACCCTTTAGGTGGCATGTCAGCTATTTTCCAGCCAAATTGACCGCCCTTGGTACTGTTAGCAGCCATCTTGCTGGCTCCATCGGGATCACCCTTGTATTTAGCAGAAATATCCATATAGGACGGGCCAACGATTTTTTTATCAAGCGCGTGGCAGGTGTTACATTTTACCTTTGCAGCGGCAGGCATATCGGCTGCCAGTGCATTGCCTGCGAAAATCAAACCTGCAACTGTTACCACATTTAAAAGAACAGATTTCATTTGCTTCTCCTTTTTAGTTTATTAAAAATGATACCTACAACCTGTGAATTATAGTAATGGCCAAGCTTCTCACAAACAGCCTGAAATTTTATCCCTTACCATTTACATCCCACACAAACAATATCGGTCTAACTTGGCCAGTAATTAACTTGTAAAACTTGTCTTGGCGAGAAATTATTCTCCGGACAATTTGTATCAGTGAATCTGTTTTATCACCCTTTCCACGCACCTAATAATTGTGTTCATTATCACTCTTGTATAACCGAAACTTACATACCTCTCTTGGGGGGTAAGTCCAGACTCTAACGGGTCATCGAACAGTGAAAGCCGTAGTTTATTAGTCAAGAGTCTTTAATATAATTACGATGAATAACTCTCTCTTTACTCAAACCAAACGTGTATGTTTTCAAAAGGAGTGATCAGACAATTTTTGTGAACACTCTTTTAGTTTTCATGCTAATTTTTTGCATTAAAATCAAGGACAGCCTTGTCACTTTGTGTGTACACCCATTTGCTGAGCACATAGCAAACTATCGACCGGGGCATTTATATGGAACTCAAATACTCTGCCACAGATTCAATATCATCATCACTCAAATGCTTGACAGTCTTGGACATGAGATCAAAACCATCGGCAATACGTGCGCGATTGCGTATATCCAGCATAGACTTGATCAAATAACTCTTGTTCTGCCCACCAACAATGACTGTCTCGCCAATATATGACGCTACAGATTTATCCGCTTCTTCATGGCAGAAAATGCACTTCTGTTCTATAAATATAACCTTGCCTTTCTTCCCGGACTCGGTCATTTTGCCCGACCCTTTCATGGTAGGCAGGCTTGAAAAGAAATCTGCAATTTCTGCAATGTTATTTTCGGACAGTTTGAATGCTCCGATCACCATAGACATGACAGTGTCACTACGTTCGCCTGATAAGTAATATTTGGTCTGCTTGATTAGAAAGCTCTTGAGCTGACCATTCAGCTTGGGAACGAGTGGGTCAGATGTAGCGTTACCAGAACCATGACAATCGAAACATAATTCAGCCATGTCGCTGCGGCGGGCAGATTGTGCTGCAGCACATAACACTCCAGGCATTAGGGCGGATGCAAAAGATGACAGTAGAAGCAACATCACCCTGATGTTTTTGGCTGGACTTGTGTATCGTAAAATTGCCATGATTTAGCCCGCTAGCATCCGATGCTTACCCGGGTATGTATACTCCCATTGCTCGAATGGCACGAATAATATTTACGGTAGAACTTTCAATCTCTCTGACCGCATCCTGATATTTCCCAGTCGAGGCCAAGTCATCCGCTTTCTTTCTAAAAGCAGTGGCCCCATCAAGGTGCAGATCAATCTTACTTCTCGTTTCGCCATCAACCGGATTTTCTGCAAGGTAAACATTAATGAGCAACAGATGTGTATCATTTCTCTCCAGTTCATACTGGTACTCATCTTTTGGCGTAGCGAAAGAAAGTGAGCGTGTCAGGGTATCACCAGAACGCATTTGACTGATTTCATTGTCGATCCCATGTACAGCGGTACCTAACAATGCAATCCCATCCTTGTATTTTGCAGAAGCACTATATTGATCTGCCTGCTTTATCAGATTTCTGGATTTTTCAGCAAGCGCTTCAATTTGTTTTTTCTTGCCTTTTTCAGATCCTATCCTCTCCATTGCCTCTAGAAGAGCGCCCACACTTCGTTTCATGGATTCGTAATTTTTCTTTTCCTTCTCTATTCTGTTTACACCTGAACGTGACAATTTCGCTGCTTCAAAAATTGCTTTTTTGGATTTTCCGATGAGCATCTCCGATTCATCGTACCTTCCCTCTCTATAAGCGGCTAAGGCCTGGTCGCGCAATGACTGTGCAAGTTTATATTGTTGTATCGACGCTTCATTATTGCTGCTCAATATCTGCTTACTGACCGATGACCTTTCAATCAATTCACCCAGCGCATGGAATTTTTTTTCCCATAGGGGTGCTTCGTCAATCGCAACAACCCACTGGCAGGCGAGTGCGAACAATGAAAAAACAATGACTCTGTGAGTTAGTATCTTCATGCAATGTTCCAATTACTGACTTTCAATCAACAAATATCATGAAGGGGTTTTCTCAACTGCCGCCTGTTTTTTCCCCGAATGACAAAAACTGCACCTGGACATTGGGTAGGCTACTTTACCGTGACATACTCCGCACTGCTGCCCCATCAAGCTTGCAGACATGCTAAGTTTGTTCGCGCCTTTTTGCGGAATAAAAATATCAGGGTGGCAACTGCCACAATCAAGCAACTCAGTATGCTGCTTATGCGGGAATACAACATTTGGCATGGACCCCTTAACCTCTCGTACAATATTCAAATCCATTACAAAAGGTTTTACATCCGCGTTGCGGATATCATGACGAGGTTTAATTTTTCCGGCATCCATAGCTTTTACCCAATTAACACCGTTACCGCCCTTCGCATTTGGAAGGCTTAAAAAAGCATCACTTGGCGTCTGCAATAGACTCAGCGATTTATTCGCCGGATCGTGAATTCCGTCTCCTTGCAACGACTTGTCGCGCAAGGCATCTTTTTTCATGATCCTGTTAAATTGATTGGCTTCGTTTTTGCCGGCAACTTCTGCTGCTATTGCCGTTTGACAGATTACCCCAGCTAACACAAGAACGGTCAACACCCAAGTTATACTGATCGAGCTTTTCATGATTGATTACCTTTTCTTCTTAGGTGCGTCCGGGTGTTTCTCAACCTGAAAGATATGTTGCAACTGCCCACTTTGGATTGACGTTTTAATACCTTGTTTTGCCGAATGGCAGAGCTCACAGTTTTCTACACCCCACGCTATATCCCCGTCATGGCATGCACCGCAGTATTGACCATCTATGATATCTGACATTTTTATCTTGTTGGACCCTGTACTTAACTTGATGTTAAGGTCGGTGTGACATGTCTTGCAGGTATAGCGTATTCGATGAAACCAATGCGGAAAAATAACCGGATTGACTGCGGCTTCATCCGAATAATTATTGATTACGACGTCACCATATTCCGCTGCCGCATCCATTGCGGATAGCAGCAAAGCGACCACCACGAAAAATACTGCAGAAATTGCCTTAAACATTTCATCACCTTAAAGCTTACAAGTCTGGTTTGATCATACCTGATAAGATCAAAATTCGAAGTGACAAATGTCATTGTGCTGGCAAACGGGTGACGATTACAATTCGTACAGGTTACAAATGGGCTTTACAAGTGGGTTTGCTGTGAAAATTCAACTTTAATATTTTCATCACAAACAAACTGATATCAAGACAGAAAATTTAGAGGCTACATCGAAATGAAAAAATCAAATATTGTATTTTCCGGTAATTCAAGAACCCAGCTTTTCCGTAACCTGACAGGTTTTGTTTTTACATTGTTCTCCGGTTTGGCCATTGCAGGCAGCATCAATGGAACTGCACACGACTTCACCGCACAAGCATGGACAGGTGGTCAAATTTGTGTCGCCTGTCATACACCCCACGGAGGGAATACTACAATTTCTACTGCACCGTTGTGGAATCACACTGTCACAAGTGCAACCTACACGGTCTATGGCACGTCAACTTTGAATGCAACGATAGGCCAGCCAGACGGTGTATCCAAGCTATGCCTGTCCTGCCATGACGGTACCGTTGCCTTGGATTCGTTTGGCGGTGCATCTGGCAGCACATTCTTAACCGGTGGTAAAGCGGTGGGTGCTGCCAGTACTGGCAGCTTGGCTAATGACCACCCGATTTCTTTTATCTATGATGACACGCTGGCGACTGCCGATGGCGCGCTATTCCCCCCCTCAAGCACCAACGTCACTATCGGCGCTGCGGGCAGAAAAAAAACAGGGAGCATTGCAAACACCATCCTTTTTTCGGGTAAGGTTCAATGCGCTTCTTGTCATGACGTGCATAACACTTTCACTGATTCTACCAAATTGTTACGGGTATCCATGAGTGGTAGCAAGTTGTGTTTGACTTGCCATAACAAATAAACAAATTTGCATGAAATTTTCGATCCGGTTTGTTCCATTCAAAGTCGGCAGGAAATGTAAGTTTGTTTAATAAAATAAAATCACTAACTGTTGTCAAGAGCAAACCGAACGCACACTAACAAACGCAAAAAAACAAGCACGTAAACAGGTTGCTCAATATGCATCTCAAGTACCCAATTTCCAACACGCACAACATTCAAGCGATCATTTCAAATTTAGTTTTCGCGTTTGTGATTCCAGTTCTAACTGCACTCCCCGGTTGCAGCACATCTCCAATAACCGCACAGGTTCAAGAACAGCCTCCGGTGTTTTTCCCGCCCCTGCCCAATTCACCGCGCATTCAGTATTTGGACACATACTCCTCTGCGGCTGACTTGCATCAACCTGCCAGTGGTCTCGTTAACTTTATTTTAGGTAAGGATAAGAACAACACCGGAGTATCAAAACCCTACGGAAGTGCTATTTACAATGGCAAAATCTACGTCATCGACACACGCGGCCCCGGTTATGCCGTTTTTGATCTGGTCGGTAGAGAATTCAAATTGGTTACGGGCAGTGGTGGCGGGCTCATGCAAAAACCGATCAATATTGCCATAGACAAAAATGGTACTAAATTCATCACTGACACCGGTCGTTTACAAGTACTTGCCTTCGACACAAATGACCGGTTCATGCGTGCCTATGGAAAAGTTGGCGATTTCAAACCCGCGGGCATCGTAGTAGATGATGACAATCTATATGTTACAGACCTGCAAAAACAACAGGTGGTAATCATCAACAAACTAACAGGAAATGTGCAGTCACGCTTCGGTAAAGCAGGATCCAAGCCGGGGGAACTATTCTTTCCAACCAACATTACGATCGGGCCAAATAAAAATCTGTACATAGCCGATACTGGCAATTACCGCGTCGAGGAATTCAATGTAAAGGGTGTATTCCAGCATAGTTATGGCAGTGTCGGTATCAGCTTGGGCAAGTTTGCTCGCCCCAAAGGCGTGGCACTTGATCGCGACAATAGAATGTATGTTGTGGACGCTGCTTTCGAAAATGTTCAACTGCTCGACAAGTCCGGAAAGTTGTTGCTGTTTTTCGGATCGCCTGGCGATGCGCCAGAAAACATCAATTTGCCAACGACAGTTTTCATTGATTATGACAACGTTTCGTTGTTCAAATCTTATGCGGCGCCCGGCTTCAAAATTGAGTATTTGATCCTAGTTGCCAGCCAATTTGGACCCAACAAGGTCAATGTTTTTGGCTTCGGCAAAATGGAGGGTATGGAATATATCGATGATTCAAAAATAGCGCCTAAAGAACTTAAGGTGGATGATCGAGAATTGCCGTCATTCTCGACCGGAGACAAACAGCATGGCCAGAGTCAATAAATAACATGAGTGAGAGGTTTTATGGTTGCAGCATGATCCATGCTCACCTGACTGTAATAAAACTCTATGCGCCTGCTGACGTAACATATAAATGGAGCAGAGTATGATCGGAACTGGTCAAATTCACAAAGACCTTGGCACGTGTGTATGCGCCGTTGTGATATTTCTGTGCTCCTGTTTAACTGCATTGGCAGATGATGAAATTGCACCATTTCGCATGACAGGCATCGACGGAACGCTGTCACTGCAATATATAGATGATGCACAAAAATCCGGGAGCACAAACACAACAAATTCATCTACTACCTTGCGGGAAGAATTGCTCATCAATACCCACAGCTATTTCTACCATCCCAACCTTCTCAAAATGGATCTGGGTGGCGGGCCGGTATGGGCCCAGAACCAAGTCGAGTCGGCCAATACCGTTACAAAAGGTAATGCCAAGCTTTACAATTTAAGTGGGCGGCTTATGTTTCTGGAACAAAAACCATACTCGTTGACTGCTTATTACGATCACCTTAATCCAACATTTTCCACCAGCGTCGGACAGAGTTTCATCCAGACAAACACAAAGTACGGATCCACGCTTACCTTGCGCGACCCTTGGTTCCCTTTCCTTTTCACACTCGACAACTCGCGACAACTTACCAATGGTGAAGGGCTTTCCTGGGTGACCAACGAAGAAATTAAACAATCAACGGCTAAGATGTACCGTTCAAACAACACTGGTGGCCACGCGCAATTGGTGTTGCAAGCCACCCATCAAAATTCGTCCAGTGGTAACCCGAATCCGACATTAGCGATCACCCCGAACACTATCGACAGCGAGAATGCAACTTTCGATACCCGTTTCTTATTCGGTGACAACCAGCAGATCACGAACACAAACAACATCATTGCAAATAACCTGTCCTATGTGCAGTCTGGAGTTATCCTTGAGCATAAAGACTTCAGCTTTGTCCCCTATGTTTTTTGGCAGCACTCAGACGAATTTTCTTCTTTTTACAACTACAATTTATACAAAAGCATTGATCATCATGTTGATACCACAAACCAATCGGCTAAAACAGGAGCCAATTACCAGTTCAAGAACGGTCTGTATCTGAATGGCGATCTGCACGGCGACAGAAGTAATACTTATGCGTTAAAACAGGATTCTTATGGTACAAATTTTAAAGTGAAGTACAACCAAACACTCAGCACAGAAAGTAGTTTTCAGCTCGGTGCCAACATAAACTACGACGAAAAAGATCGTTTGGCAATAGCAGCCCTCGTCAACACCTTTGGTGAACAACAACTGCTTTCCGGCACCATCGCAACACCGCTAGCTCATGAATTTATCGACATCACCACGATCCAAGTCTTCAACCTGACTCGCACTCAATTATATTGTCCGGATATTTCACCTTTACCCGCGGGTTGCACCGTGGCCGACTATCGCATTTTTGTAATAGGCTCGCTCACGCAAATACAAAGGTTGGCTACGGGCAATATTCTGGATGGTCAGAGCCTGCTGGTGGACTATGCCTTTCAGACTGGTGGTGATGCAAAATTCACCTCTCGCGACTGGGGCTTGCAGGCTAACCTGACGGTGTTAAGCAACCTCTCACTTTTTGCAAACTATCGTCAATTGGATTTTCGACTCATCACCGGAGCACCGACATTGCCGATGAATCCGATTCGAAACACACAGTACGGAATGCGGATCGACCAGCCACTACAACTGGGATTTTCCGTGGGTGCCGAAGTTGTTTTTGAAAATCAGGACGAGGTGTTAGCACCGTATCGCCGTGACAGCTACACTTCCTATGTACAGTCACCGCGATACTTGCACAGCACATTACGATTATCCGGACGCAAAACTTCGGTAAATTATCTGAACTCAACAGAAAACGTGAAAGTATCTGGCTGGTCGGCTCGATTGAATACAGGCCCATGGGAAAATGCCGTCATGACGGCCGAATACAATCATGAGCAGGATGACGGAGGATCGTTACCACGTAGCCAAGATCTACTCACACTCGGTCTCAACTGGCAGTTTCGCGAGTTGATCCTGCGTGGTGAGGGGATGCGTAGTCAGGAGACACAGAGTAATTATCTGCGCGAGTACAGCCGTCTCCGAGTTCTGTTAATAAGGAGTTTTTGATGCGTACACAGTCAGTATCCAACAAGATCAGCTCCTTCCGCTACGCCAGCTTCGGCGTCTTGTTACTCTCGGCATGCGCATCGCAACCGCACATTGCGAATATCGAGCCATCTCCTGTGTGGCCAGGCCCCCCGGATACACCACGAATTTCATACGTTCAGTCAATCTCCAAGCCTGAAGACTTGGGCATTACCAAGGGATTCTTCACAAAATTGTATGAGTTTGTCGTCGGCTCCGCCGATCTACACTTGATCCGGCCGATGGCAGTGGTCGTCACGCCAGATGGCATAATTTATGTTGCCGATCCTGGTTCCCACGGTGTGCAGAGGTTCGACGCAAAAAAACAAGAACATCGCCTGATTCAGAGCGTGGATAACCTCGCTTTACCCAGTCCGGTTGGGTTAACGGTTGATGATCATGGAGACGTCTATGTGACCGATTCGGCGCTGGGGGAAGTTTGGGTGATTAAGCCAGATGCCAAGAACGCTACTCCTTTATTACTCGAAGCACCCATCGTGCAACCCACCGGCATCGCCTTCGATCCACTCGGCAAACGTTTATACATAGTTGACACAACCGGACATCAGATCAGAGTCGTCACGCCTGATGGAAAGCAGATTTCAGCCTTTGGCCATCGCGGCAACGGGAATGGCGAATTCAACTATCCAACCATGATTTGGCGCGATAGAGATGGTCGCCTTTACATTACCGACTCGCTAAATTTTCGTGTACAGATATTTGACAGCGAGGGCCATTTTCTCGGGCTCTTTGGTCGCCATGGCGATGCTACCGGTGATCTGTCACATCCCAAAGGCATCACAACTGATCGCACCGGTCACGTCTATGTGACGGACTCCATGCATCACGCACTACAGATATTCAATCGCGACGGTGATCTATTATTAAGTATCGGCAACCGCGGCAGAGCACCAGGAGAATTTTGGCTACCGGCCGGTGCTTTCATGACCGACGATGATATCCTCTACATCGCTGATTCTTATAACCAACGCTTACAAGTATTTAAATATATTGGTGACAAGCCATGATTAACTCAAAATTCACATTCCCATTATTGAACGTGCTGTTATTTGCAGCACTGTCCTGCCCAGTCAATGCCGGCACAATTGTGACGAGCAAACACAATTTATCGGTCAGTGGGCCAGGTACCATAAAGTCCACTAACGAGTCGCAGATTTGTATTTTTTGCCATACACCCCACAATGCCTCGCCCCAAGCACCGTTATGGAACCGTAGCAACCTCGGTAATGCATACACACCTTACACGAGCACATCCATCTTCGCATTACCCGGTCAACCGACGGGCGCATCTCTGCTGTGCCTGAGTTGCCACGATGGCACCATCGCACTCGGCGAACTTATTAACAAAACGGATACGATCAGCATGTCCGGCGGGGTCACAACGATGCCTGTTGGTTCAACACGTTTGGGAACAGACCTGTCTGATGATCATCCGGTTTCATTTGCGTACACATCGGCGCTTGCCACGCAACGTGGTGAGCTGGTTAACCCATCAGTGCTCACCGGTAGTGTGCATCTCGATGCCAGTGGCCAGATGCAATGCACAACCTGCCACAATCCCCACGACAATGCCTTCGGGAAATTCCTGGTTAAATCGAATACTGGCTCGGGTATCTGCACGACTTGCCATACCAAAAATTTCTGGTCCCAGTCTGCGCATAGCACCTCGAGTGCCAGCTGGAATGGCATTGGCACCAATCCCTGGCCAAACAGCACCCTGACCACTGTATCCGCGAATGCCTGCCTCAATTGTCACAAACCGCACAATGCCGGTGGCAAACAGCGTTTGCTCAATTCCGCTATCGAAGAAAACAATTGTTCAGCCTGTCATAGCGGCAATGTTGCATCACAAGACATCATGCAGGTTTTCAACAAATTTTCACACCACCCGATTACTAACACCACGGGTGTACATGATTTCAAGGAATCAGCGGTGGTGGGTTCAGCACGTCATGTTGAATGCTATGACTGCCATAATCCCCATGCGGCAAACACTTCAACTGGCACCTTGAACGGCGCACTGACGGGTGCACGAGGTGTCAATGCATCAGGTGCCGAGGTTAATCCCGTTACAGCAGAATACCAAATATGCTATCGCTGTCACTCAAACAGCCCAAATCAAGCACCACCGACAACAGCCCGCGTTGAACCGCACACCAACGTTAGCCAGCAGTTTGCTACAACTAACCAATCCTACCATCCTGTGGTTGGATTAGGCAAAAACAACAATGTCCCCAGTCTTACTGCTGGCCTTAACACAACCAGCACCATCAAATGCACCAGCTGTCACAACAATGACAGCGGCACACCACAGGGACCACATGGCTCCAACTTCGCACATTTGCTAACAAGACAAAATCTGTCAACGGATCCAACTACAGAAAGCGCTGCATCTTACGCGCTCTGTTATGGCTGCCACGATCGCAATAGTATTCTTGGCAATAACTCGTTTCCGTGTCACCAATGGCATATCACCGGAGCCGGTCCCTGTGGCATGATGGGCGGTGGCGGTGGCGGTGGCGGTGGCGGTGGCGGTGGCGGTGGCGGTGGCGGTGGTGGCGCACTGAGTACGCCTTGCATCGTGTGCCATGACCCGCATGGTGTCAGCGGTACACCCAAGCTAATCAATTTCAACACCGCGATCGTATCGCCAAGCGGCACCACTGGTCAGACTCGGTACACCTCCACCGGTACCAACCACGGGAACTGCCAATTGACTTGCCATGGCCGCAACCATAACGGCACCACCACCGGTGTTTATTGAGTGGACAATAAAATTTGCCTCGTTGTTATTCGACTATGCATGAGAAATACTACCGATTGGCACCACACTCATAAGCTCTGGTGTAATGGCAAACTTGAAATAACAGCCAAGATACTATATGCAAACTAACGATCATCTGAAAAATTTGAATAATCATATAGATTTTGGTCGGCTCAGGTTGATCGGCAAGATCTCACTGTGGTTCAGTTTTCTTGCCGTTATCGGCCTGCTGATTGTTTTCTTTTCCGTTACCTCTCCCGGCGAAAGCTATCAGCAAAATATCCGAGCGCTCTCGCTTTCACATAAAAACTTGCCCTGGATAATGCTGATAACAGGCCTGATTCTGACACTGTTTACTGGCCTGATTACCTGGTTGATCACCCTGTATAGTTCATTTCAACTTGCCGGCCCGCTGTTCCGCTTTTCCCGCAATGTTGAAGCCTGGATCAACACAGGAAAGCGCAATACAATTCCCCTCCGCAAAGGGGACTCGCTACAACTGGAGTCACGGCTCATGGAAGAGACCATCACTCGTTACTATGATTATCTGGACGGATATCAACCCGTACTTACTCAGGCACTTAAGGCCGCAAATTCCGGAGATATCGAGCAACTAAATCATAACCTCAAACTGTTAAAAGAAATGACTGATAAGGCCTCGATCATCCATGAAACCACGCTTTAATATTTCAACAATTGGAATAGGCATCGTGGTGCTGTTGCTGAATGCAGGCATTATTTATGCGGTGACGAGTACCAGGCAATCTGCTGATCCGCTGGCCAATAGCCAATGTAACAATTGTCATGTCGCCAAAGATGGTGGCAAGCGAGCCGATGATTCGCGAATGTTGATGATGGGACAGGAGCAACTATGTACGACTTGCCACAAGGATGCATTGCACGCAAGCCATCCCAGTGGCATTCATCCGTCAGTGAAAATATCGGAAAATTTTCCACTGGACTGGAAAGGTGATCTGACCTGTAGTAGTTGTCATTATGTACATGAGGGAGGACATGGACAATTGCGTAGCAGCCTGCGAGGCAAAGAATATTGCTTGGCTTGCCACAATGAAATATTTTTCTCGGCAATGGCAGATAGCGGCCAGTCAATCATGTTTAGCGGACATCTTCGCAACCAACAAAATAATTCCTTATCCGGTCTTGATGCTTATTCTAAAAAATGCATGACGTGTCATGACAAACAGACCAATCTCCCCGGCTTATCGGTTGGATTCGGTAACGGGCTTGTGCGTCACGGTGGTGGAACCAACCATCCCATCGGCGTTAATTACCAGGAAGCATACAAGTCAGGTACCTATCACAATGTCGCTAACCTGCCCAAAGAAATCTTGTTGCCAGATGGAATGCTTAGCTGTGTCTCCTGTCACGAAGGCTATAAGAAGAAGCATGGAAAGCTGATTCCGGAAGCAACTTGTACTAGCTGCCATGATCTTTAACAATTAACGTAATAGGCACGCATGAAACAACTACGTAAAAAAAATTTTATTGATAGTCGGCTACAGGGAAGGTTGATTGGGCTTTTGGTTGCACTGGAAATTGCCATACTGGTCGCAGCCATGTTCTATCTTAACTATCGCTTTGCCAGCATCATTGAACATGATCTCTATGCAATCCACCGCATTAGCCAGGCCGATATGCTATCGTTCTTTGCCGAACAAATAGGCTCGGTCGTTTTCGAAATGATTATGCTAAATGCCATGATGTTGTTTATCGCTCACTATGTGTGGTCACGTCAGATCAACGCTGTGATTCAGGTGTTTCACAATGACCTAAATCATATTCACACCATGCAATTCATCGAATTTTCACATATCAACAAACCGGTTCATGAGTTGCTTACGCTCCTTAACCTTTGGTACTCAAATGAACGAGAACGCATCATTGCCCTGAAGAAAGAAATTGAACTGTTCAACATACAAGATCATTATCAAGCTAATGATTTGCAAAAACTTCGAGATCAGATAAACCGTTGTATACTACTTCTGGATACTCAACGAGCTCGTTAACTTCATTACCGCCTCATCAATCTCCGTCCGCATGGCGTACTAGCCGGGGAACATCATGAATTGTGTATCCATCTTTAACCAGACTAATAATCTGCTCTACTTCCAACTCTTTCAGACTGCGAATCAGGGTACGATGCGTGATACCCAACATTTCTGCCAACTCCATTCGAGTCAATGATTCACTCAATATCCCCAGTGCAACTTTGCGCTGAGCGTGAGTGTTGAGTCTAAAAACCAGATAAGATGAAACTTTTTGTAGCGCAGTTTTGGATCCTAGATTGGCGACATGACGAATATATGCGTTCAACTTGCTCGCCATGACACGCATCAATAAGTCTGAGATTTCAGCATGCCGCTGACTGGCTTGTTGCAAAAAATCCCTATGAATTCCACACAGCACGGTATCTTCAATCGCCTCTGCCGAACTGCCGGCTGCCTCCTGAAACATATCTTCACAGGCAACCAGATCACCTGGAACAGCCACAAGTTTATGTATCTGCTGGCGTCCATCAGAGGTGCTCTTGTAAACCTTTACACCACCTGACACCATAATATACAAATAATCGTTACGCTCTGTTTCGTTATACAACGTTTCATGACGAGCAAAAATTTTGCGTTGTATGCCTTTTTGCAAATACTGTTTAGCCGCATCTGGCAAATCGCGGAAATATTCGGAGTGATCCAAAATACAAAACTCACAACGATTGACTCTTGGAATTGAACTACAGTCATGACGTTGTTCAATTATTTTTGGGAATTCTTCTTGCATTACAGGGAATTCCTTTTTTTTATAAATATATCTATTCTTGGACTCACCATATCACAATTCAAATTCTGACTGAACTTCGTTGTTTTCAACACCATACTCAACCACTTCTGCCTATCAATTGAGTCGATCTTTATAAACATTGAAAGTTTTCAAAATAGAGAAACCTGTGAATAGCTCCGCTTCAATACTTTTATGTCTGACTTTTGTCGGATATTGTCAGTACATTTTTGCAAGTACATCCTACTGGTTTACAACAATAGTATTCCTGATATTTTCGCTTTTTCACTTTGCTTTGGTAATATTACTCGGATATTGTTAACTCGTGGCAGCTTCGCGACAGGGTAATCATCGTAGTTTTCTACAGTTGTATTTCTATTACTGTCTTTTCTCATTATATTATTGGAAATACAATCATCCAGACTTACACTCATTACACACGCGGGCCAAATTTCCAAAATTAAAACCCTGTCTGATTCAGCGATTTACCTGTTTCCAAGGTAAGAGTTAATCGTGATAAAGCAAACACAGCTTACACTTAGCTTTGCCTATTAGCTTAACCACTATTCCGAAAACAGTTACGCCCTTCAGCTGCGAAAGGTCACACCGCACGAAGCTCTGTTGCTGTGATGCGCAACATGCGCTACTTGAATTATAGAGGATCGTAAAAGTGGCTGACATCCACATTATCGTTCATGGAGAGCCTGTCGAACCCTAAGCACTGGATCTGCGTCTGCCATTCGACCAGCGACAGGATCAGGAAGAACGGTGTTGATATTTGTCAGTCATTTAACCGAGACTCTATAAATAATGGGTAAACAACCAAATGGAAACAGTATAAATGTTACGGCGTCTGTTAATTTTCTGGCTATCTGTTCAGAATTTAACGGATGGTTTATTTTTGACGTTGTGCTGATTTTGGACGAAATGCAGTGATGATTTCTGTGTCTGTTTCAATATAAGGACCACCGATTAAATCGATGCAATAGGGTACGGCGGCAAAAATCCCATCCAGGGTTTCCTTGATTGCTTTAGGTTGACCCGGCAAATTGATAATAAGGCATTTTCCCCTTACCACCGCTACCTGCCGCGATAAAATCGCAGTTGGTACATACTTCAAGCTAACAACGCGCATTTGCTCTCCGAAACCGGGGAGCACTTTGTGCCCTACAGCCAACGTAGCTTCAGGTGTGACATCTCGCAAAGCAGGGCCTGTACCGCCAGTGGTCAGTATTAGATGACAACCTTCATCATCGACCAGCTCAATTAAATTTGCTTCAATGATAGGTTGCTCATCAGGTATCAAACGAGTGGTCGCCTGCCAAGGACTTCTCATGGCGCTTGTAAACCAATCTTGCAATGCAGGAATACCCGCATCCTGATATATGCCAGTACTCGCTCTGTCGCTTATTGAAACCAAGCCAATGTTGAGTTTCTCAATTTGAGATTTGTTGTCCATGATTTATATTACCTTGCCAGGATTCATCAATCCTTGCGGATCAAGCGTACGTTTGATGTTGCTCATCAACTCAAGTTCTAGTGCATTTTTATAGTGGCGAATTTCTTTTCGTTTGAGTTGCCCCAGTCCATGTTCTGCACTGATGCTACCATCAAGCTTAGCCACTATGTCATAGACTATACGATTTACTTTTTGGCTGTGAGCAAGAAATGGCGCATTTTTTACGGGTTCGGACATGGAAGCATTGTAGTGAATGTTGCCATCCCCAATGTGACCAAAGGCCACGATACGTACTCCGGGAAATTCAGCTTTTAAAGCGGCATCGGCCATTTCTATAAATGCTGGCACGTTGCTGATAGGAACAGAGACGTCGTGCTTAATACTAATACCATCTTGCTTCTGTGCTTCGCTGATATATTTTCGCAAATCCCACCAGCTACTCGACATTTCCATGTCCTTTGTTACCAAGTATTCCGCAAGTTCCCCTTGAAAATTTGATAGCGCAGTTCTCAACACGTCGTCTAACGGAACATCCAGCACATCTGATAACTCAGTGATGACCATCCACTGATGCCGTTTTTTAAAGGGCTCTCTTGTTTTGACAAAGTAGTGCAAAACCAAGTCGAGACAGGGACGTGAGACGATTTCGTAGGCGCTAATTCGATCTCCACACATTGACCTTAAATGTGCCAATAAAGCCACAGCAGATTCGGGGTCTCTAACCCCAACACAGGCTGTTGCATGTGTTACCGTACGTGGAAAGAGTTTTAACACCGCCGCTGTGATAATTCCTAATGTTCCTTCAGCACCAACAAATAGGTGCTTGAGATCATATCCGGTATTATCCTTGCGCAGCTTGCGCAATCCATTCCAGATACGGCCATCAGGCAGTACGACTTCAAGGCCCAGTACAAGGTCGCGCATATTGCCATAGCGCAACACGCCAATACCTCCAGCATTGGTAGACAGGTTGCCGCCAATTTCGCAGCGAGCATCAATGGCTGTCAGGCTCAGAGGAAATAATCGATTATTTTGCGCCGCAATCTCGCGAACGTGTGCGAGCGTACAACCTGCCTCGACTGTCATAGTATAGTTATCAGTATCGATAACAAGTACCTCCTTCATGCGTGACAAATTGACCACAACTTGATGCTGAAAAGAAGTTTGGTCAACTGCGGACAGTGGTACAGACGCGCCGCATAGGCTGGTGTTTCCGCCCTGCGGCACGATAGCTGTATTGTGTGATGAACACAATTTTACAATGGAGCTAACCTGTTGCGTGTTAGCTGGAAAAACAACAGCCATTGCGCTTCCATTATATCTACCACGCTGATCCCTGTAATACGGTGTGGCAGTCAAGTCAGTCAACACATACTCTGTGCCGATTGCTTGACGAAGTAGTACGATCAAACTCGCGACCACATCCTTCACCTCAATTACTGACTATTCCGATTTTTTGGTTAATCTAGTTTGCGCCAGATTTTAACTTTCCATAAGTACAACAAGACTGTCAGTAATAGCAAATAAGCGATTACATAAATTCCCAGATGCTTACGTTCTTCAGCATGCGGATCTGCAGCCCAATTGAGGTATGCTGTAATATCCTTAGCTTTAGCCGTTATTTCTGCGCGTTGTTTATCGTCTGTAGCCGAAGATATAGCCAATATATCTGGCATACGCGTTCCTTCATAAACATGATTGACTATTTCGCCCTTTGTATCTGCTGAGTACCCCATAAGGTAAGAGTAAAGGTAATGTACGCCTCCATCACGAGCATGTGCCATCAAACTTAAATCAGGTGGTACGATTCCACCAAACGCAGCAACGGCAGCTTCTGGAGGCATCTGAGCCAAGATGCGTGTATTGACGGGACTATTGTTACGCCAGGCTTCTACTTTTGCCTCAGAAACACCTAATGCGAGCATATCTGAATACCTGATATATTTTAATGCATGGCACGAAACACAGGTGTTCACTACTAGTTCAGCACCTCGTAAAACCGACGCATGATCAGTAGGAATAATTGTCTGGTCGAGATTTGTTTCATTTGCATTGACTGCAAATGAAACAGTTAAAAACAACAGGGTAAGCATCAATTGCTTTTTCATGTATTTCACCTATAAACTGAAAATATAATTTTGCGTAGACTGGAAACTCACGATTTAAATATCCGTCTATACACTTTGCGTTTAGGAGTGACGACGATCACTCTTTTTTTGTCGACGCTCGTCCTTCTGTGCTTCCTCTTCTTTTATTAAAGTTTCAAGCTCAGCGGGCAAACCTCGTTCGCGCAAATATTTTTCTTCTTTCATTGAAACCCATGGCAACAATAGAAATATTGAAAAATATACGATGGTCGCAACCAACCCTAAATAAGAAGGAAGCGCATCCACTGGTTTTGCACCTACATATCCCAGGACAAAAATATTGGCTATAAACACATAGAACATTAACCGGTATGCAGGACGATAACGTGCTCCTCCTGGTATTTTCGACCGGTCCAGGAATGGCATTGCCGCAAAAATTAATACCGATAAAGCCATTGCAACAACCCCACCTGCCAAATCGGGTACGGAGCGCAAGATTGCATAGAAGGGCAAGAAATACCATTCTGGTACGATATGAGCAGGTGTCCTCAAAGGATTCGCTGGCACATTGTTGGCAGATTCAATCAGTGTATCGGGCAAGAAAAAAACGAAAATACTAAACGCTATCAGGTAAACACCTAAACCATACAAATCTTTAATGGTGAAATAAGGATGAAAAGGAATGTTGTCTTTATCAGCCAAATTGATTCCCGAGGGGTTACTGCTTTTTACTGTATGCAAAGCAACGAGGTGAATCATTACCGCACCGACAATAATAAATGGGAATAAGTAATGCAACGCATAAAAACGTGTAAGGGTGGCATCACCAACCTGGAAATCTCCGCGTAACCATACAACTACGTAATCACCAATAAAAGGGGTGGCACGGAACAAGTTAGTAATAACTGCAGCGCCCCAATAGGACATTTGACCCCAGGGTAATAAATAGCCCATAAAAGCTGTGGCCATTAAGAGCAGCAGTAAGCCTTGACCTGTCCACCACATCAATTCACGCGGAGCTCGGTATGATCCATAGTAAAGTGTCCGGGACATGTGAATGTAGATGACCGCGAAAAAGGCAGAGGCACCTGATGAATGAATAAATCTTAGCAACCAACCATAGTTCACATCTCGCATGATATGTTGTATGGAATCAAATGCCATGCCAATGTCCGGCTTGTAGTGCATAGCCAAAAAAATTCCAGTGATAATTTGCAATACCAAAGCGATTCCAGCAAGTGATCCAAAATTCCACCAGTAACTCAGATTTCTTGGTGTGGGATAATCTACCAATGAATGCTTCACAAATCCTGACAGTGGAAAACGTAAATCTATCCACGCAATAGTGTTTTTAATCATATTTGTCTCCAAAATTAGCCAATTAGAATTTTAGTATCAGTAACGAATTTATAGGGTGGCACTTCGAGATTTTTTGGCGCCGGACCCGATACAATTCGACCGCTATCGTCATATTTACTGCCATGACATGCGCATAGCCAGCCTTCAGGACTACGATTGGGTACACACCCAAGATGTGTACATATACCGATTACAACCAACCACTTTGAATTTTTTGCACGCTTGTCGTCTGCTTCCGGATCTTTAATGCTGACTGTGGAATGCACTTTTGCAATTTCCTCACTTGTGCGATGCACAATAAATACCGGTTTTCCCTGCCAAGCAACGGTGTGCGTTCCACCTGGTGGAATATTTGAGAGGTCAACTTCAGTTGTCGAATTTGCCAATATATCCGTGCTCGGATTCATGCTACTGATTAATGGCCAGGTTGCGACAGCCGCACCGCCCGCACCAACAACCGTTGTGATTGATTCTAAAAAATTTCGACGTTGTGGGTTGTCGATACTATCTGCTCCAGCCATGGTTTCCTCCTAAATATTAAAGCTTCAAATAAATATAAATTCAATTTTCACTAAAAATTTTGTAATTCGTATGTCCACAACCAACTTGGAACAAGTTTCAATATCTTTGCTTATTTTTTTAAGGTAACTGTATTTTGCAAGGCCTTACGTATTGCATCTGGTGAGCTCATAATTTGCAAAAAACTGTGTGAACCCGCCATTTTTAAATCTGGAAAACTTTGTGCAATACGAAATTTTGCATGTAAAGCCAGAACTTGTTTACCTGATACCAATATTTCGTAAGGTAAATGTGCGGTAGACTTCATTTCGCCAAAATCAATTTCACTCATAATGTGCTGGTCTGCCTCATCTGCGCCTTTCATTACCGGCCCAAATTGTTCTATTTTTTCAGCAGTTGCACTATCATCTATCTTGGTTATTCCACGCTTACCGGCCATGGCAACACCGAAAACGACCTCAGGTTTTTTGGAAATATCGATCCGATAAATCCGTGTCACGCCATCATTACCCGCTGCAAGGCCCGTTTCAACTGCCACGATGGCTTCTTCGTGAGTTGGGTATTCAGCTAAAACATAAGGCTCGTCAAAATAGGGCATTGAGAACATGTAGTGATATTTTTTTGCTTCACTAGCGGTCATCCCTTTTGCACCAAATGTTTCGATTTTCCCCAAAACAACTTTCATTTTTTCAGCCACGCTCTTTAAATCACCCTTCATACGATACATAGCCGCCATATATTCCGGATTGGTGTAGCTGATTTGTATTTCTTCTTTTACTTTTGTAAGTGCGACTCGTTGAGCTGCACCGAATCCACCTAGATTGGATTCGCCTGCATTGGTTATCAATTCATCGTTCGTCACGATCAGGATATTTGAAGTTGGATAAGGCGAGTAAGACCCGACAACATTAAAACCACCTGTTGTTAACGCGGATTTAGTTGCCTCAGTTTTATCGGTAAGATTTCCTGGCCCCTTTGATGCCAGTACAAAAGGTTTCAATAGCTCATCTGCAGCCATTGCGGGATAAATACTCAGCAGCGCATATACAGCCAAAACTGTGATAATTATTCTTTTCATGTACTTCTCCCTGTAATGAAGGCATGCATATTAATTTTTTGTTATCCGGGCATTTTACCACTTTTATCCCATTAAAAAGAGTTACCGGGTTTAAACCACGATAGTTTTTCCCTTAAGCTGACTACACCGCCAATAATAATCAAGGTCGGAGCATGTAACGTTGGTACAGCCGGGTTTTCAGGTAAATTTTTCAAATTACCGCAAATAACACGCTGGTTAGCTGTTGTACCCTGCTGGACTATAGCAGCAGGGGTGTCGCCTGATAACCCATGTTTGATAAGTTGGGCGCACAGCATTTCAAGACCTTGCAACCCCATATAAACTACGATTGTCTGTTTTGGCCGTGCGAGCATTCCCCAATCAAGATCCATGCTGTTATCTTTTAAGTGACCTGTAACAAAAATACAGGATTGAGCATAATCGCGATGGGTCAGTGGAATACCTGCATATGTTGAAACACCGGATGCTGCCGTTATGCCTGGCACAACCTGGAAGTTAATGTTGTGCTCGGCGAGCTTTTCAATTTCCTCACCCCCGCGTCCGAAAATAAAGGGGTCACCACCCTTCAGCCTCAATACGCGTTTACCTTCGAGTGCCAACCTTACCAATAAATCGTTGATACCTTCTTGAGGCAAAGTATGATTGCCGCGCATTTTGCCAACAAAAATTCGTTCTGCATCACGGCGTGTCATTTCCAAGATCGGCTTGGATACCAGGTTATCGTACAAAACGACATCTGCTTTTTGCATGAGTCTGAGCGCCTTAAAAGTCAGCAAATCTGGATCGCCAGGACCTGCACCAACTAGAAACACCTCTCCCCTTAAAGACTTATTTTCCAGTTTTTCACTTTCGATTTGTTCAAGCAGCATTTTTTCGGCAGCTGCTTCGTCACCAGAAAATATTTTTTCTGCGATAGGGCCTTCAAAAACATTCTCCCAGAATATTCTGCGCTTTGATGGAACGGTGATGTTCGCCTTAACTGCGGATCTGAATCGCGCAGAAAATTTCGCCAGTTGACTATAGGCATGAGGAATCATTGTTTCTAGTTTGCCTCGCAACATCCTTATTAAAACGGGAGAGGCACCACCACTTGAAAACGCAACGACAATGGGAGAACGATCCAGAATTGAGGGAATAATGAACGTACATTGCGCCGGATTATCTACTACGTTGACAGGTATATTCCTTAGCTTGGCTTCGTTTGACACCATTAGATTCGTTTTCTCATCATCTGTTGCTGCAATCACCAGTGTATGATTTTCAGCCAAATGTATGGGACTAAATCGTTGAGCTATAAGTGAGACCCCGGGTAGTTCTGAAAAGGTGGACGCTATTTCTGGAGAAACAACTGTAACCAATGCGCCTGCCTGAATTAGTAGTGTTGTTTTACGTAATGCAACCTCGCCACCCCCAACGACCAGACAATGCTTGCCTTTTATGTTTATAAATATTGGTAAGTAATCCATTTAAACCTTAGTGTTTCTCAATGAAATTAATACATGTCCATCAACAACGTTCTTCAACAGGCATGAAAATTTGTTGATTGCGTACTGTGTTTCACTTGTTTTATGAAGTTTATAAATCGGGGGACCCAATCACAACCGCCTACACTTCGCAAATGAGCATAGGATGCCAATAAATTTTTATAAATATACCCGTCATTTTTTCCATCAATTCCGTGTCCACGTTCTACTTTATATGCAAATTTGGAATTAATTGGTAGGTGCTCCAGGCTGGAATAATGAAATTCATGCCCTCTGATCGGATTCGAAGTCAATTTGCTATGCGGCCAAAGGTGTTGTGAATCTTCCTTTAAATTGACGTATCCGCGACCTATTGGTTTTTGATGCATTACGATATCTCCCGGTATTGCTCCTACCATGGAGTGAATTTTTCCTTGATAGGTAATTTGCCTGGATAAATACATGAGACCACCGCACTCTGCATACACGGGCATACCCATTTCTATCGCTTTATATATTTCCATGCGCATTGCAGAATTTTTTTCTAATTCTGCTGCAAAAATCTCAGGAAATCCGCCGCCAATAAACAGCGCATCAACATGTGGCAACTGCGTATCATTGAGCGTATCGAAAGGAATTATTTCAGCACCTAAAGCAGACATTGAATCGATATCATCGGCATAGTAAAAACCAAACGCTCGATCACGAGCAACACCAATTTTAATTTTTTGTTTCTCTGTAAAAGTAACAACACTCTTTTTCAGAGATATTTCGTCCGTTTCAAATTTAGAAATTTGGATAAGCTTGTCAAGATCTACCTGCGATTCAATTGCTTGTCCCAATATCGAAACTCTGTTTGCAGACTCATTTGATTCATTGCTAGGCATGAGTCCCAGATGGCGTTCAACGATCATCAATCGTTCATCATGCTGTATCGCACCTATTACAGGCACATTAGTATAATGCACGATGACTTCCCTCAATTTGGCTTCGTGTCGGCTCCCGCCAAGATTGTTTAAAATTACACCGGCAATATTTATTTCAGGGTCAAAGGCCTGATAGCCTAATATGAGTGGGGCAATGCCGCGTGTCATGCCTCGAGCATCTATGACTAATACAACGGGCAATTTGAGCACTCTGGCCAATGCGGCATTGCTGTTACTTCCGTCAAGTGCAAGCCCATCGTACAAACCCTTGTTACCCTCTACCAAGTTAAACTCAGAGCTATTTTGTTCGAAGGTGCTGATAACTTCTTGACTAGACATCAGATACAAATCGAGATTTCGACATGCACGTCCACTGGCTTGAGTCAGCCACATTGGATCAATGTAATCCGGCCCTTTTTTGAAGGGTTGAACAGAATGTCCGCGTGCTTTCAATGCTGCGCACAGACCTATGCTAACTGTCGTTTTTCCAGAAGACTTGTGGGCGGCAGAAATCAGCACCCGATTCATGACATTATTTGTCGTTTGTGGCAGCAGTTACCGCTACGTCATGAGGCATAGTATTCAATACACGTGTGCCAATGAGCGTGATCAGATACGCAATTCCCAAACCACCTGAAGCTAGTAGAATTTCAGGAATAGAGGGTATGTATTTTCCAACTTCTCCATCACCAAAACTGCTACTGACTTCATAACCAGGGAAAATCGATAACGGAAAGGCCTGGCCTCCGATGATGAACACATACAACAATGTAAAGCTTCCTAATACTACCAATGCAGATGCTGTTAATACCGACTTCGTACCGCCCAGACCTGGCAGGAAAATGAGTAGCAGTGGAAGGAGACTACCAATCACGATGTATCCGCACCAAAATAACATGGGATAGATACCACCGTCGCGCAGAATAAAGAGTTCAAACGCTGTTTGCTTGGCAAAATAAAGATTTGTCATATGGTAGGCTGCAACCAAATACATCGAACTAACTACAAACAAACCTAGTAAATTTTTCATTCGATTCAAGATTTCTGGATCCAATGTTCTGTGATTCCAAGCAAACATTGCTGACTGCACCAGAAGGAAAACAGCCATTCCCCAAGAGAAGGAGAGCACGATAAACATGGGCGGCAACAATGCTGATGCATAAGCTTGGCGCACAACTAAAAAAGCGAAAATCAAGCCGGTACCGGAAGTTAATATGACCCTCCATGCAAACATAGCGAATCCGACAGGTTTAGAAAATATGCCCATTCGCTTTTCCATGGATGTCCATAGATATAAAACCGCTAGTCCAAAAAATCCACTGTAAAGGAAAATGTTCCATGCAAATACCGAAGTCGGATTGAAATAAGTCGCGGCAATAATTATTCGGTCGGGGCGCCCCAAGTCAAGCATCAATACCGCCAAGCCGCCTGATAACAAACCGATTGCTATAACAGCTGCTAATGGTGTTCTTTTCTTGTAAGGTGCATGTCCGAATATTGTCCCGATGGAGCCTATATTAAGTACCCCAGATGCCGTAATAATCATGAAGATAGCAAACACATGTGGCAGTCCCCAGACCACTTTATTGTTCATACCACTTACGATGTGGCCGTGCTCTTCCATTGCGTGCATCCCCAAATAACCCAGGAAAACAACAATTAAACCAAGTGCGGCTAAAAAATAGAAACTACGACTATCGTAGCGAGACACGGAAGTTGATGACATTTGATTAAATTCCTTCGTAACGTACGCCAGTATTAAGACCTAGATCCGCTCTGATTTGTGTAGTGGCTACAGACTTTATGCGCTTAGAGATAGCACTTTCAGGGTCATTTAGATCACCAAACAATATTGCATTGTGACCTGCTTTTGTACAAGCTTCAGCACACGCTGTGGTTTCACCTTTGTCGATACGATGTACGCACATTGTGCAACTTTCAACAGTCCCTTTTCCGCGTGGTACTTCTGTTTTCTGTTCGGTCAATACTTCATGCACAAACGATCTCGCTTGATAGGGACATGCCATTACGCAATATCTGCAACCTATGCAAATATGTTTGTCTACCAACACAATACCGTCTGCACGTTTGAATGAAGCCTGAGTAGGACAAACATCCACACAAGGTGGTTGTTCACAGTGTTGGCACATCATCGGCAAAGACGAAATATGACCAGTTAAGTTATCCTTTAGTTGGACTTTGCGTATCCACTGTGAATCTGTTGGCTTGGTGGCAGGCGCTAGTCCATTTTCTGTATTGCATGCTGATACACAATCATTGCAACCTGTGTCACATTGATTATTGTCTATCAGCATTCCCCAGCGTACTTTATTACTCACAGCTTCATCAAGCGCACGTCCATGAGCCAGATCAAATAACATCATACCGGGTGCAATTGCCAAGCCTGCCAGCCCTATTGAAGACTTTGTCAGAAAATCTCTACGATCGAGATTAGTTTTGGACTCAATTTTGATTGCGCTCATTGTGTTACCTCTGCTGTTACTTTTCTCTTGCTGGTATGACATTCAAAACAGTCCAGCTTGACAGCAGCAAAGGTGTGACAACCTTGGCAAAAAGCTTCGTTACTACCAAGTACACTATTTGTTTTTGTGCTTGCGTGACAATCAATGCAGCCTGCCAGACTGTATTTTTGACCACGTATCCCTTTGTGCATCGTTTCATCTCGCTGATGCTTTAAAAGATTCATGTGAATTTTGCGCATCTCCATTGGGTCTTCGACGCACTGCCCTCCCTTCCCTATATCTAACAGCGGAGAAGATAGTTTATTAGCCGCATAAACTGTCGTTACTACGAGCAACGAGAATATAATCGCAGCGAATCGAATCCACATTTTCATTATTCACCCAAACCCATTTGAATATAACCTGTTGGACATACATCAGCACAGATATGGCATCCTATACACTTGTTGTAATCCGTATCTACATAACGCCCCAGGGTTGATTTCGCTTTTGGAACTCTGAATACCGCTGTTTGAGGACAATACACAACACAGTTGTCGCACTCAAAACACATACCGCAGCTCATGCAACGCTTGCCTTCGTCTATGGCCCCTTTTTCTGATAGTGCTTCGATACGCTCTTCGAAATTACCCAAAGCCGATTGTTTATCGAGCGTAATAATGTGACGCTGATTTCTTGGCGTAAATGCAAAGTGACCCAAAAATAGTTCATCATGTGGAATGATGTAACGGTCAGAACGATTGTCGAAGTTGTGCACAGCTGCAGTAGAGTGATCAGTACCACGCATAGGCTCATGGTTCTCTGTAAGCGGCAGACCTTGCTCTACTATTTTTCTCATCAGGTCAAATTGATGCGCGTCAATTTTTGGTCGCTTGCCCAATTCTTGACCAGCCAGGAATTGATCAATACCATCCGCAGCAATAGAGCCATGTCCTATTGCAGTTGTTAACAAATGTGGTTTGATGATGTCGCCACCAGCAAAAACTCCGGGTTTACCGGTTATCTGGTAATTTCTATCTGTATTGACTGCACCTTTACCATTATCAAATTCTTCCAAACCCGAGAAATCGACACCCTGACCAATCGCAGACACGATAAGGTCGCCTTCAATATCAAATTCAGAACCTTCAATTTTCTTTACGTCTAGCTTGCCACCAACAATTTTTGCTTCGCATTTGGCAACACGCAATGCGGTTGCGCGTCCATTAGTCTTAACCACAGAGATTGGCATCAAACTGCCTAGTATTGCTATACCTTCAGCAAGTGCTTGCTCAATTTCATGTTTATTTGCTGCCATTTTGTCTATGGCAAATATAGATATCAATGTTACTTCAGCGCCTTGCTTGGCTGAAATAGATGCTACGTCATGCGCCATATGACCTGCGATCGCCTTATCAAGATCAGTTGCTTTAGCATTTTCGATATGACCAAGACGGCGCGCTACAGTTGCTACGTCGATTGACGTATCGCCACCACCCACTACAACGACGCGTTTTCCTACGTGTTGCATACGGCCTTGGTTAAACGCATCCAGAAATGCAGTCGCGGTTACTACGTTAGGGGCATCAGCATCAGGAACCGGTAATGCTCGGCCTGCTTGTGCCCCCATACCCAGGAACACGGCATCGAAATCCTTACGAATTTGTTCAAGTGAAATATCTGTGCCTACACGGCACTTCATACGTGTTTTGACGCCCAAATCAATAATTCTATTTATTTCAGCATCTAAAATTTCGCGAGGGGTACGGAAACCTGGAATCCCGTAACGCATCATTCCACCTAATAACTCATGATCATCGAATATTGTGACTTCGTGGCCCTTTAATACCAATTGATATGCACATGACAATCCACCAGGACCACCACCCAGAATGGCCACTTTTTTCCCACTGGGCTTGCTCGTGTTTACATATGACAGTTTGTGCTCGATTGCATATTCACCCAGGAAGTGTTCAACTGAATTAATACCAACATGGTCCTCAACTTCATTTCGATTACAACCAGTTTCGCAAGGTGCTGGACATACTCGCCCCATCACTGAAGGAAATGGATTCGCAGAAGTCAGTCTACGCCATGCGTATTCTTGCCAAGTAACGCCCTTCGGTGGTTTTTCTGTACCACGTGTAATGGCTAAATATCCACGTATGTCTTCACCTGCAGGACAACTGCCCTGGCAAGGAGGTGTTGATTGAATGTAAGTTGGGCACTTATAGGTATAACTGGATTGAAATATATGATCACGTAACGCTGTCCCCTTTGCATTACCATCCTTGTAGCGTCGGAAATTCAATACTTTTTCTTCTGTAGTTGCAGACATTTACTATCTCCTAAATTTGACTTGTATTTTATTTATCGCCTAACTTGATCGCGCTGCTTACTAGCTGGTGTACACCACCTATCAAACGTCTGTCGAATCCGTAGTATGGCAACACTTTTGTAAATTGAGACTTACAGATTGCACAGATACAAGCCATAAAATTCACTCCGTGAGCATCAACTACATGCTGAAGTGCCTCCATGCGCGGCAATGAACCTTTGACTCGCAAATCAAGCAAATCATCTGTTAACAAACCGCCGCCACCGCCGCAACAGAAAGTTTGTTCATGTGTTGTACCCTCTGGCATTTCATGAAAATGGTTTGCAACCGCTTTGACGATGTTACGTGGAATCTCAAATTGGCCTCCGTACATATCACCCATACCCGAACCACGTGCCACGTTGCATGAATCGTGGAATGTAATAATTCGATTGTCGTTCGCTTCCTTATCGAAACTAATGACTTTACGCTCAGTTAAATCCCACGTGAGTTCACAAATATGCATCGGCTGCTTATATCGATGGTCAAGTTGTTTTTGTAACTCGACAGCATACGGATCATTTGCACCATCACCGACGCCGATCAATGTATTCCAAAAACTGTATGCAACGCGCCACGCATGTCCACACTCACCCACAACGATACGTTTAACTCCCAACTCAAGAGCGGCTTGCCTTATGCGCAGTGCTACTTTTCGCATTTGCTCATAATTGCCTATGAATATGCCAAAATTACCTGCTTCAGATGACATCGATGACAGCGTCCAGCTTATACCCGCCGCATGAAAGACCTTACCGTAGCCTATTAGGCTATCGATATGGGGCTCTGCAAAAAAGTCAGCCGACGGCGTTACCAGTAGAACTTCAGCACCCTTCATATCAAGAGGGAATCGTATATCTAATCCCGTGTCTTCTTTTACATCTTCTTCAAGACCCTCAAGGGTGTCTATCAATGCTGGCTTGGGCAAGCCAAGGTTATTTCCAATTACGTGTACTTTTGCAATGATTTCATTGGAGTACTTTTGACCATAGCCTGCAGAATCGAGAATCTCTCGAGCCGCCATTGTTATTTCTGCTGTATCTATACCGTATGGGCAAAATACGGAGCAACGACGACACTCAGAGCATTGATGATAATAGTTGTACCACTCATCCAATACTTCGCGCGTAAGATTGCGTGCGCCAACTAGTTTTGGAAATAACTTGCCAGGCAACGTAAAATAGCGTCTATACACACTACGCATCAAGTCTTGACGTGCAACCGGCATATTTTTTGGATCGCCTGTACCGATGAAGTAGTGGCACTTATCTGAACATGCACCACAATGTACACAAGCATCCATATACACTTTTAGTGAGCGGTACTTTCCTAGTAACTCGCCCATCTTGCTTATGGCTCTATCATGCCAATCTTCAATTTCATGCCCTGGGAATCCCAAATCGGACTGCATCTTGTCATTTGCAAGAAATGTCTTAGTATTTTCCATCGCTCCTGGTTTTACTGCGGGAGCTATATTAAATACACGGTAAGGTGGAGCTTTGATGTCTGTAGCCATGATTATTTACCTGATTCCATTTTTGCTGCCCAAGGTGCGATATGCCGTTTATCTCGCGAATTTTCGACTTGGTTTCTTGAGGGTGAGAAAAACAAACCTGGAGCGTGCAACAATTTACTAAATGGGAAAATTATCAACAGCATCGCTATCATTGACAGATGCAGGTA
>Ga0315270_10000184_pt1 | contig 36256 bp, 34 predicted proteins | sample C1_bottom_MG_FD_204932 | JGI IMG/M metagenome (GOLD analysis project Ga0315270, IMG submission 204932) | Sediment microbial communities from Yellowstone Lake, YNP, Wyoming, USA - C1_bottom | ecosystem: Environmental > Aquatic > Freshwater > Lake > Sediment | place: USA: Wyoming | collected... | reverse complement strand
CATCGAGCAGCAAGAAACTTTAATGTAGTAGCGGCGACGGCTGGACGAATTGCTATTTGTGAAGCAGAGGAAATCGTCGATATTGGGCAGATAGATCCAGATGATGTCCACCTACCGGGCGTATACGTGCATCGGATAGTGGCACTGTCATCAGAAGAAATCTCGAGTAAGAGAATTGAAAAGCGAACTGTGCGAACGCGAGCGGGAGTCTGAGATGTCACTTACAAGGGAACAGATGGCAGCTCGAGCCGCAATGGAACTTGGCGATGGGCAATATGTAAATCTTGGTATCGGCCTGCCAACCTTGATTCCTGGATTCATCGACCCATCACTTAACGTCACATTCCAATCTGAGAATGGAATATTGGGCGTTGGGCTTTATCCCTTTGACGGCGATGAAGATCCAGATCTGATCAATGCGGGTAAAGAAACTGTCACGCTCCAACCAGGAGCATCCATATTTGATTCCTCCATGTCCTTTGGAATGATTCGCGGCGGAAAGATTGACGTCGCGATCCTTGGAGCTATGCAAGTTTCTGAAGATGGTGACATAGCAAACTGGATGATTCCCGGGAAGATGGTCAAGGGAATGGGCGGTGCGATGGACTTAGTCCATGGCGCCAAACGAGTGATCGTCCTCATGGAACATGTTTCCAAAGATGGCAGTCCCAAAATTCTTAAGAGTTGTGAATTGCCGCTGACTGGCAAAGGGGTTGTGAGTCGGATCATTACTGACCTGGCAGTTATCGACGTTACGAATTCCGGACTTAGCTTGATCGAAATTGCGCCAGGGGTAAGCGTTGATGACGTTTGTAAGGCAACAGGTGTCGTGCTTCAAATAGATTCCACCGTTTCTGAAATGCAATTCAACTAAGGGCATTTCGGCGAGCGGCGGCTTGCCTCACCCCGAGCGGCGGCTTGCCTCACCCCGAGCGGCGGCGGTGAGTTGTTTTGGTTAGCAGCCTTTTTTGCAGGGAGGCAGATCACCAAGGGTGGCGTGGATCTTGTTTACTGCTGATGTAGGACTTAACGAGATTCCTTTGCGCCAGGCATCCAAAAAGCGCCAGGGGTAAACCTCGCCACGCCTAATCCACCACGCTCCGGCCGATGTTGGCCAAGAAATCCCAAAGTGAAGGTGGGTTGACAGCCCTCGAGAATCGCCAGTGTTACCAAGCACACCGAGCCGATCACCGGCTAGCAACCGTGCTCCAGGCACCATCTCTATTGGAATGCTTTTCAAGTGTGAACCGTAGTACCGGACTCCGTCGTTTCCGATCATCGAAATGGACAATCCACCTCTATCGGCGCCTTTATTTGTCTTCCAGGTGAAGTGGTCTATCCGATTTACCTCGTCGACCACCCCAGAGGTTGGCGCTACAAAATAACAAGTCTTTGGGTGCGATTTAGTCAGCAGAATGTCAGTAGCTGGATAATCGTGGTGCGAATGCGCATATGTTGTCGCACACCCTTGCACCGGGAAAACGTAATTGGGAACGACCACATTTGCACTCGCATTTTGGAAAGCAAAGATGGTTTGAACAAGTAATACTGCAGCGAGCGTTGCAGTATTTCGGTTCACTTCACCAACTCCTAATCTCATCGGAGGAACTATTCAAATCTTGTCAGCTCGCTTTCACGTGCGCTGGGCTATTTATGAGGCAAGCCGCCGCTCGGCATGAGGCAAGCCGCCGCTCGGCATGAGGCAAGCCGCCGCTCGGCATGAGGCAAGCCGCCGTTCGCGGTATAGCAAGAACTCTATTGGACTAATTGAGTTCCAGAATTTCAGCCAGGGCGCGCTCCAAACCCGAATCGCCGACCGGTTGAATTTCTAGGGTTAGTTTCAGGGCGCTAGCAGCCTGAGTGGCAGCGATCTGCAATTCCTCTGTTGGTGAAGTCGCGAGCCAGACGATCTTTCGGTAGTTGCCGAAGTAATCAGGTAGAAGTTCGGGGTGTTTATCCAAGCCAAGTTCGACTATGACGCTTCGATGGAAAGAACGTAATAGAAAGTCAGTCAGAAAGTAGGTTCCAGGTTCCTCGGCCGATAGGCGCGCTATTTCTTTCTGCCCAGCGAAGATGTCATAGCAATGGTTCCCAGCCAACCGAGGAACCTGATGTCTGGCAATCACCTCATCGAGTGCGCCATAGGTACCGCAGTCGGCATAGGCCACGGCTAGTGAGTCATATCGCCCAGAGATTTCATGGAGAAGACGATCTACTTCTCCGGCGATCTTTTCGGGGTGGTTGTGCAGGAGTGGGGGAAGTGGATAGATCGTTATCGGCCAGTCACGTCGCTTTGCGATTTGCCCGATATGTGTAGCGATCGCGCCGCAGGCAACCACTCCGATCGTTAAAGGCATGTGCTTAACCGGGGAAAGCGAGTTTCTCAACGAAAAGATCGTTGAAGTCGGCGCGGTCTGAGAGTTCTACATATTTGACTTCATCAAGAAGTGCGGTGGCGCCGTGACGTTCCTGCACTGACAAGAGCGCCATTTTGGCTCCTTCGCCCGCAACATTTCCTGCGGAAATAATTCGGAGCACCGAGATTTTTGGCACCAGGCCAATTTTCACAGCAGATGCTGGAGACAGGTAGGAGCCAAAAGAACCAGCGAGGAGAACTTGTTGCACATCAGAAGGTTGAACTCCGAACTCTTCTAAGAGCAAGGCCCAACCGGTGGCAATGGCCGCTTTGGCGAACTGCAATTCTCGAACGTCGCGTTGAGACAGGAAGATGGAATCACTTGGATCGCCAATCTTTTTGCCCCAGGTAAGAACGAAAACTCGTTCACCGTCACGACTCATTAAACGATCAGCAAGAGTCGGAGCGACTTCCTTTGCAATTTCATCGGTTACGAACCGACCTGAGTGATCAAGTAACCCGCAAGTAACAAGCCAAGCGCAGGCATCTACAAGTCCTGATCCGCAGATTCCGTTTGCGAGAGCGTCATCGATAGTTCCTACTATAAGTTCGCCATTTTCAATTTTGATCGTCTCTATTGCACCCGGTGCAGCACGAACGCCGCACTTGATGGAAGCTGCCTCAAACGCAGGTCCTGCCGGGGCTGCGGTAGCTAAAATCTTTTCGCCATCTCCCAGGATGATTTCGCAGTTTGTTCCGACGTCAATGAAAAGGCGCAAACGCTTGTCCCGATCCATTCCGCTGGCAAGGGCTCCGGCCACGATGTCTCCGCCGACGTAGGCACCCAATGCGGGCATGATTACGGCCCTGGCCCGAGGATGGATTGAAAGTCCTAGTTCGCTCGCCATTACTTCTGGATATTCTGCGCTCGCCATTACAAATGGAGCAACGCCAAGCGGTTCTGGGTCTATGCCCAGAACAAGTTGAGTCATGGTTGCATTACCGGCGAGTGCCACCTCGTAAACGTTATTCGGATCAATTCCTCCGAATTCACATACTTCAGCGGTCAATTCAGCGAGAGTTTCCTGTGCCAAAAGTCGCAAGCGGCCAAGAGCATTTGGGTCAAGCATCGTTGCACTGATCCGGCTTATCACGTCAGCGCCAAATGGTTGTTGCTTGTTGAGCATGGAACTCACTGCGACTGGAGTTCCCGTATTTAGGTCGAGGAGTGTTGCTACAACCGTGGTAGTGCCGAGGTCGTAAGCGACGCCATATCGAAGTTCACTCGTGTCGCCAGGTTCGATGTCTATCAATTCTTGGTCAACAAGAACTGCAGTGACCTTGAAATCTGCTTTACGTAAGATCGTTGGAATGAACCGTAAGACTTCTAGATCGACGTGCGGGTCGATGTCATCTAGTGCATCTAGCAAGCGGACTAAATCGGTACGTTGATCATGCAACGTAGGTTCAGATAATTCAACATAACGTTTTTGAACAGCCGGACGGAGTATGACCTGACGGCCGACTCCGACAGTGGCTGCCTTTGGCCGGGTGGTTAGTGGCGGAACATCGATTGAAATGTCTTGCGCTGTTCTAACCATGCAGGCAAGGCGCCACCCCTCTTTAAGTTCATTAGGGGTAAATGCGCGGATATCAAGATTGGAAATCGGTACATCCCCGGCCGTTATTTTGATCCGACACTTCTTGCAAGTTCCATGTCCTCCGCAGGTGGAATCGATTGCGATTCCATTCCATGAAGCGGCATCGAAAGCACTTACTCCGGTCGGAACGGTAATCGTGCGATCCGAAGTGGCTCCGCCATCAAGAATGTGAAAAGCAAGTCTGATGCGACCAGTACCGTCATGTTCAATGACAGGTTCCTCTGGGCGTTCTTTGCGGGCGATTTTGTACTCCTCAGTTGGCGGCAAGTGCTTGTTGGGCGCGGAAGCGAGTAATCCAATTGCCACCCCAAGGGTCGGTACCTAGAAGAAGGTCACTTGCCCGAACACTGGTTACAATTTCTGGAGTTCTTGCGTCCATTACGGCACTAGTCAAACCCATTGCCATTGCCATTGGCAAAAATGCCGCATTGACAGCGTGACGGCTTGGCAGACCAAAAGAGACATTCGAAGCACCCATGGTCATGTTCAAGCCGTGGCGTTCTCGAATTTGATACACCGCTTCAAGAGTGATTTTCACTGCTTCTGGATCAGCGCCGACGGTCATCGCCAATGGGTCAATCACAAGATCGCTTAGCGAGATGCCGTGCCGTTCAACACTCCGCATGATTTTTTCAACGATGTCCAGACGTTCCTTGGCGGTGGCTGGAATTCCAGTCTCATCGTTTGGCAATGCGATGATCGCGGCACCGTGTTGTTTAATCAGGGGGAGGATAATGTCCATTCGTTCATCTTCACCGGTCACGCTATTTACTAGAGCTTTGCCTTCGTATGCCGTAAGTCCAGCAGAGAGCGCTTCGATAATGGAGGAGTCAATGCAGATAGGCAGATCGGTAATGCCTTGGATCATTTTGATTGCACGAGAGAGCAAATCAGGCTCATCGGTTAGCGGTACACCCATGTTCACATCCAGGACATCTGCTCCACCTTCGACTTGCTGCTGGACGTCAATCGCAATTTGAGAAAGGTCTCCTGCTCTCAGTTGCTCTTGAAACTTCTTTCGTCCGGTCGGATTAATGCGTTCTCCGATGATGCAGAACGGCTGATCATGACCCATTGTTAGCGTCTTGGTGGATGAGGATAGAACGGTGTGCATTGCTACTCCTTAGCGTTTTGTTCTGCCGAGATCGGTCATTAGTCGATCGATAGTTTCGTCGTGACGGAAATCTGTTATGTGTAAGCCGCGCACACCTGGCTGTGCGAGTGCATGTTGAGCCTGTTCTAGTGCTAGTTGATATGCCGCTTCGCTCTGGTCGGAGCTAGATTCGACTCGTTTTATGACCGTCTCCGGTATATCTATTCCCGGAACTTTGTCATTCATAAAGCGCAGTGGGCGAGCGCTCTTCACTAGGACAATTGTTGGAAGCAAAGCCAACGTCGGATGATTCTCGTGAACACCAGCGCAAAAGTTTTCCAAACGCTCTGGGTGATAGCCGATTTGCAGTTGAAGAAATCTAGCCCCTGCACTTACTTTTTTATCGACACGAGCAATTCGGTAATCGAGTGGAGGCGCTGAAGGATTTTCGACTGCTCCGATGAAAAGCGCAGGTGCTGGATCAAGCTTTCGGCCAGACAGATACTCCCCATTTGCTAGAACGCTGGCAACTCTGATGGCTTGGGGTCCATCAAGGTCGAAGACTCGTTTAGTTTCTGGCTCATCGCCGGCAGTCACGTCATCGCCGGTGAGCAGACAGACATTTTCAATACCATGGAGTGAAGCTCCGACGATATCGGCCTGGATCGCTATTCGGTTCTTATCGCGACAGACCACTTGCATAATCGGTTCAAGTCCATGCATCTTCATTGCGATAGATACTGCAAGGCTTGAAGCATGCGCGTGCGCTGCTGGATTATCTGTTGCGTTTACGGCATCGAACCAGGGGAGTAAGCGAGATGAGTGCTTGGCAACAGCCGTCATTCCACCGCCATCGATTGATGGAAATTCAGCTGTAAAAATTCGTGACTTGCCATCATTTACCAAGTCTCTGAGGGCAGACATCAACGCCAGCCTTTAGGTACTTGTTTATCACGTTTCGTGATCAAGTTGATCCACGATGATGTTCCCTTGAGTTGGTTATCAACTGGTGGTCGAAGATGGTTGTACTCATCTCGCCAAGATGCTGGTAGCGGAAGGGTTTGGGTTCGTTCATATGCCTTTGTCCAGATGCAAGGCATGTCAGCAATGACTTCGCAATTACCATTTTCGCGAACCCCGCCACAAGGACCATTTCGCAATGTTTTTGGACAGGTCATCGGGCAAGTCATGCCAGTTGAATGAAGAACACACTGACCGCACATTCGGCAATCCCAGATGGGTTTTTTAATGCCGTGTTCGATCAGAGGTAGTAGTTTTCCCATTGAATTCGACTATGCAGGCTGCAACGCGCCGCGACGTTTGGCGATTAGTTCTTTCGCCTTACGTACAGCAGTTGAAGCGTCAGCAGCGAAGCCATCAGCGCCGACAACATCGGCGTACTCCTGGGTTACGGGTGCGCCACCGACCATAATCGCGACCTTATCCCGAAGCCCAGCTTTCTCGATTTCATGAATGGTGACTTTGAACATCGGCATCGTCGTGGTTAAGAAAGCAGACAACCCGACAATGTCGGGTTTGTGCTCAATGATGGCAGCCACAAATTTCTCTGGCGCAGTCTGAACGCCCAAGTCGATGACGTTAAAGCCAGCTCCCTCAAGCATGATGTTTACCAAGTTCTTGCCGATGTCGTGAACGTCGCCTTTAACGGTGCCCATAACAAAGGTGCCTACTGTTTCGGCACCGGTGTTGGCCAATAATGGCCTGAGGACGTTGAGGGCACCTGACATTGCCTTTCCGGCAATTAGCATCTCTGGAACGAAGAAGTCACCGCGTTCGAATCGAGCACCAACTTCTTCAAGCGAGGGGATGAGTGCGTCGAAAAGAATGGTGTCTGGACCCATTCCATCGGCAAGTGCCTTTTGAGTTAGTTCCAAAACGGCCGGCGCATTTCCAGCCAGAGTTTCGTCATAGAGGGCTTTAATGGTCTCTTCGTGGCTCATGCTGCGCCTTCTTTCTTTCGTGTTGGTGTTTCTGATGCGATTTCGGCCATCAGAAGTGCTCCGAATTTATCGATGCGTTCTTTCGTGATCCGATTTGATGGTCCAGAAATTGAAATGGCGCCGATGACGGTTCCATCAATCTCGCGTACTGGTGCGGCGATTGCCACTAGTCCCTCTTCTAATTCGTCGAAGATTGAGGCAAAGCCTTTGCTTTTGACGCCAGTTAATTCGTCTTCAAGTTGAATTTTTGAAGTGATAGTCGCACTTGTACGCCTGGCTAGTTTGCCTGTTGGCATGGTGGCGGCACCAAAGGCGAGTAACACTTTTCCCAGCGCGGAACAATGCAACGGCACATTTGTTCCGACCCAGTTCTTGGCGCCGAGTAAGTAATGACCATCAACTTGATCGATCAAATCAACAGCGCCATGTCCCACGATGGCTAAGTTTGCAGTTTCTCCGGTGTCTCGCGACAACCGTTCCAATACCGGATGAAAACGAGCTGCAAGATCAGCTTCGCCACCACGAGTGCGAGCAAACTTTGCTAACACTGGTCCAGCCAGGAACGCCCCATCGCGATCTCGCTGAACTAGGCCAGAGCGTTCTAACGCGCCTAAAAGCCGCGAGGTCGTGGATTTTGCCAAGCCGTGGGATATCGCGAGTTCGGTGAGAAGAGGAGAGCGCTCAGCTTCTAAAACATGAACTAGAAGTGCGTTGGCACGGTTAACTGCTTGAGTACCCGTGATCGCCTGCGGGGACTTCTCCATGCGGCTCCTTCACGGTCCAGGTGGAAGTTCCATAATATGGAACCTGCGTTCCAAGTTCCTAGCGTATAGTCCACCTAGATTGGGGTCAACGTCAAGAAGGAGTTCACGTGTTTAGAAACCGGATGCCTCGCTATGAAATCTTGAGCGCTGATGCGCTGGCTACCTTGGATCGTGGGTGGAAGCGGATTGTGTCCGAAATAGGCATTGAATTCTTAAGTCCATGGGCACTGGACCTACTTCGTGAAGCAGGTCAACAGGTTGAGGGCGATAACGTTAAATTCGATCCCGAATGGATTCTGGCTCAAGTTGCCAAGGCACCCCGTGAATTCGATTTGCGGGCGCGCAATCCGCTACGAAATGTTCACATCGGCGGAGATGCAATGGTGTTCGGTGGGGTTTACGGACCACCGTTCGTCCGTGAGGGAGCTCTTCGTCGGGACGCGACGTTCGAAGACTTTAAGAATTTCTGCAAACTTGCACAGTCATTTGATGCTCTGGACACAGTCGGTGGCGTCGTTTGCGAGCCGAATGATCTCTCGCTCGACTCTCGGCACCTTGATATGGCCTACGCAGCCGCCACCTTGACCGACAAGTTCTTTATGGGCAATGTTGTAACTGCAGAGAACGCTAAAGACGTTATTCGGATGGCTGAAATCATCCATGGTGGACGCGGTGCAATCGAAGAAGTCCCGGCCCTAATTTCCTTGATCAACTGCAATTCACCGCTGCGCTGGGACGATCGCATGCTTGATTCGATGCGTGAATACGTGCTTGCAGCCCAACCTGTGGTCCTCACTCCGTTCCTACTCATGGGGGCAATGAGTCCAGTCACAATCCCAGCCTCCCTTGCCCAGCAGATGGCCGAAGCGCTATCGGGCATTGCCTTGGCCCAGACCATCAGGCCAGGTGCCCCAGTTGTGTTTGGATCCTTCCTATCCAATATTGATATGCAGTCTGGATCACCACAATTTGGAACTCCCGAATCAGCGATTGGTTTGCTCTGTACTGGACAGATCGCTCGTCACTTTGGATTGCCGTTCCGTGCAGGTGGCGGTTTGAACTCAGCTCAAATTCCAGATGCTCAAGCGGCTTATCAGACCATGATGACCATGCTGCCAACCTTCCTTGCCGGAACCAACTGGGTGATGCACACGGCCGGTTGGCTTGAAGGCGGACTAGTCGCAAGCTATGAAAAATTCATTATTGATATTGAGATTTTGCAGAACCTGATGGTCGAGTTCACTCCATTAGAAATTACTGACGAGTCGATGGCTTTTGATGCACATGTAGAAGTAGGACATGGCGGTCACTTCCTCGGGGCTGCACACACGATGGATCGATTCCGTGATTGTTTCTACCGACCGTTCTTGTCCAACAGTGATAACCATGAGCGATGGACTCGTCTTGGTTCCCGAGATGCGGTGGCTCGAGCTAGCGAGATTTACCAGAAGAAACTGATCGATTATGTGCAGCCCGAGATGGATGCCTCGACCGTGGCCGAACTAGAAGATTTCATCTCCATGCGCAAAAGCGTGCTAGATAGGTAGTCCAAACCTCTTGTTAGTAGCCCGCTTTAGGGCTACTTTCCTGGCATGGTAGTTGCGCGATGAGGAACGATGTTTCAAATGGCGGCGCTTCGGCGGTCCAGTCAGTAGATCGCGCTCTTACGGTTTTGGAAATCCTGGCGAGGTCTGGCGAGTACGGCGTTACTGAAATTGCTGTCGAACTCGGTGTCCATAAGTCGACTGCTTTTCGGCTAGTTAGCGCACTTGAATCCCGCGGCATGGTCGAGCAGGTAGCCGAACGAGGAAAATATCGACTCGGCTACGGAGTTCTTCGGCTGGCTGGCGTAGCGAGCGCTCGCCTTGATGTGATTCGGGTGTCACGACCCTTCGCCGAGCAACTGGCAGGTGATCTAGGAGAAACCGTTAACTTAACGGTTCTTTGGCAAAACGAAGCGCTTTACGTCGATCAGGTGGCAAGTACCAATTCAGCTTTGCAGATGCACAATTGGGTGGGTCAACATATCCCAGTTCACTGCACGGCTAATGGCAAAGCTTTGATTTCCTGGTTGCCGCGAGCAACCCAGTTCCAGATGGTTGGCGCTTCGCCGCAACGCTTTACCTCTCAAACCATCACCGCCTTTGACCAATTGGAACGACAATTTGCGGCCATTCGACAACGAGGGTGGGCCGAAGCAGTTGAAGAACTTGAAGATGGATTGGCGGCGGTGGCAGCGCCAATCTGGGATCGAAACGCCGGGGTCTGCGCCGCGCTGTCTCTCTCCGGGCCGGCCTTTCGATTGAATGGAGATCGACTGACCGCTGCTGGGGAAGCCGTCCAGGCAGCCTCCATGGCGATATCGCAGCGCCTTGGTTACAACTTAGAAGTTGTTGGGGGCTAAACCCTTGACTTGGCAGAAAACACGGACAGACTATGTTGCGCGAGGCGAAATCGCGTTGCAGATTACGCAACGCCGAGGAGTGAAGGGAAGTCGACGATGACATCTTCTCCAGCCTCTCTTTTTATTGCTGGAGCTTGGCGCCAGGCTAGTGATGGCTCAGTTCGCCAGATCATTAGCCCTCATGACGGCTCATTGGTTGCCACGGTTTCTGAAGCCACCGCAGAAGACGCCTTAGTTGCGATTTCGGCTGCGCGGTCCAGTTTTGATTCGAATGTATTTAACTCGTGGACCTTTGCGGAAAGAGCTGCATTGGTCGGCAAGGTTGCTGATCTTTTAGAGCGTGATGCCGAAGCGATTGCAGTCGCCGAGAGTAAGGACACCGGTAAGCGGCTTGTCGAGGCCCGCTATGACGTGAGTGATGTAATTGCGGTTTTTCGCTACTACTCAGACCTCGGCGCAAAGTTGCATAGCCGAGTGGTCGATGTTGGACGAAGCGAGATCGCCAGCGAGGTTGTTTACGAGCCAGTCGGCGTGGTGAGCCTAATTGGGCCTTGGAATTACCCACTGCTCCAGGCTTCCTGGAAGGTTGCGCCGGCGCTTATCGCTGGTTGTAGTTTCGTCCTTAAACCGAGTGAGCTAACCCCTTCGAGTGCGATATATCTAATGCGTTTGCTAGAAGAGTGCAATCTTCCAATCGGAGTTGCGAATCTGATACTTGGCTCCGGCGCTGTTGTTGGACCTGCGCTTACAAGTGACCCACGGGTTGACATGGTCTCTTTCACCGGGGGCCTGATAACGGGCAAAAAGATTCTAAGCGTGGCAGCTGAGACGGTAAAGAAAGTTGCCTTGGAATTGGGAGGGAAGAACCCGAACATTATTTTTGCTGATGCCGATCTAGAAGCCGCGATCGACAACGCTGTTACTGCTGGCTTTTTGCATTCTGGGCAGGTGTGCTCGGCCGGAACTCGTCTCTTAGTGCAACGCGAAATACATGATCGTGTTGTCTCGGCAATCGTGTCGCGAGCACGAGGGATTAAGTTGGGCGGACCCGAGGACACGGAAGCTGAAACCGGGCCGCTGATCAGTCAGGACCATCGCATCAAGGTCGAGGCCTATATTTCAGGAGCAATTGCTGAAGGCGCCAAATTGCTAGTTGGCGGCACTCGTCCAACTGCTAAGGGTTTAAGCAAAGGTTGGTACCTAGAACCTGCAGTGCTGGATGGATGTAACACCTCTATGCGGTGCGTACAGGATGAGTCGTTCGGACCAGTCATTACCGTCGAAGTTTTTGACAGTGAAGAAGAAGCAATTCGGCTCGGCAATGACACCATCTATGGACTTTCTGGTGCCGTATGGACTAGCGATTCAGCTCGCGCGCAACGCGTTGCCCGAGCACTTCGTCATGGAACCATCTGGATCAATGATTATGGCCCATATCGTCCAGAAGCCGAGTGGGGCGGATTTAAAGCATCTGGGATTGGACGCGAGTTGGGTCCCTCTGGATTGCACGAGTATTTAGAGGCCAAACACATTTGGACCAATCTCAAACCAGCAAAATCAGGCTGGTTTTCAGAAATAGCAACGGGAGTGCACGAATGATCGAGCAGGGCAATCCAACTATTTCAGTACGTGGACTTTGGAAAGTCTATGGTCCTAACGCTGAAAAACTCATTGGCTCGCCAGATGCTTTTTTGCCTCGTGCTGAACTCAGAGAAAAAACTGGATGCACAGCTGCGGTACGCGATGTTTCTTTTGACGTCTCCGATGGCGAGGTTTTCGTTGTAATGGGATTGTCCGGTTCCGGCAAATCGACTCTTGTTAGATGTTTGACTCGATTGGTCGAACCAACAGCTGGCAAGATTCAACTCGAAGGTGAAGATCTTTTATCTGCGAACGCACAGCGTCTGCGCGAATTACGACGTACTCGTTTTTCGATGGTTTTTCAACACTTCGGATTATTGCCTCATCGTCGAGTTATTGACAACGTCGCTTATGGTTTGGAAATCAACGGAGTCAGCAAAGTTGCGCGCTACGAAAGAGCAATGGAGGTAATTTCGCTAGTCGGGCTGCAGGGGTACGAGAATAATTATCCGTCCGAACTCTCCGGTGGAATGCAACAACGTGTTGGTCTCGCTCGCGCTTTGGCTTCAGATCCCGACGTTATGTTTTTCGACGAACCGTTCAGCGCGTTGGACCCATTAATTCGTAGGGATATGCAGCAGGAAGTAATTCGCCTTCACCATGAAGTTAAAAAGACCATGGTATTTATCACTCACGATCTGGCCGAGGCGCTCAAACTTGGAGACCGTATTGCGATTATGAGAGATGGGGCCTTGGTCCAGGTCGGAACGCCAGAAGAACTGGTTGCTACTCCTGCCGACGAGTACGTGGCTAATTTTGTGCGAGATTTTCCAAAGTCCCACATTCTCACTTTGCGCTGGATCGCACGAGCGCCGCTTCCGGGTGAAGATTTGACTGGACCCGTTCTAGCTCCCACTGTTGTTGTTCGCGATGCAGTTCGCCAAGTCCTCGAAGCGGGCTGTCCAGTAAGAGTTATGGATGGCGCCAATTTGATAGGTGTCGTAACTGCAGATGAAATCCTCAGCGTGATCGCTGGGAGGCAAGATGGCTAGCCTGACCCTGTTGCGCGAAAAAACTGTCACCCCAAAGGTGTCCAATCAGTACTTAGGGCGTAAGTTCGCCACCCTTGGTGTCATTTGGCTTTCTCTAGCAATCGCACTAAAGGGCAGATCCACACTTCCACTAGATCGTTCCAGTTTAACCACTGCCCATATTTGGTTATCGGATCTCAGTGACACTATCGATCGAAATCGAAATTCAAATCCTATTTTTTTGAATGTAGTCAACAAGATCCGTTCTTCTATTAATGACTTCGTGCATCTCTTGCAAAATGCCATAAGTCAGGGGAGCGCAACGCGTGAGGTTCCACAAATCGGCTGGCTTGGAGTAGTCGCTCTCATTGGATTCGCCGTAGCTGTTTTTGCGAATGTACGGGTCGCGTTGCTTGCTATCGCGGGGTTTGTATCTCTTGGCTTGCTTGGTCTGTGGCAAGAGTCCATGGATACTCTGGCGCTCACGCTTGCAGCCGTCGTTCTTTCGTTATTAATTGGTATTCCACTGGGAGCGCTGGCCGGTCTATTCCCTAAATTCGAACGGTTAGTGACTCCGGTACTCGATTTCGCACAGGTGATGCCCACTTTCGTTTACCTGACTCCCGTCACCCTTTTCTTTTTGATCGGCCCAGCCTCGGCCACGATTGTGACTCTCATTTACGCGATTCCTCCTGCATTAAGAATCACGGCCGTCGCAATTCGCGAAGTACCTTGGAGCACGGTTGAAGCTGCAGTATCGATGGGGTCAACGCGCTGGCAGGCGTTTCGCAAGGTTCAGTTGCCGCAAGCTAAGAGGACGATTGTCGTAGGTATCAATCAGACAATCATGGCGGCTTTATCGATGGTTACCATTGCCGCTTTGATTGATGCGCCTGGCCTTGGCCGGGTTACGGTTCAAGCTCTTGAGACTTTGGACGTAGGGCGTTCTTTTCAGGCCGGTCTTGCAATTGTGATTATGGCGGTGGTTCTTGATCGGTCAACAACTGCTGCAGCGGCCAGAGTGCAGAATATTTCGGAGCGCAAGACCACTCGACGAATGACGCGGGGGGCAAGGTGGATTGGTGCCTTGGTAACTCTTATCGCGATGTACATGTCCAATGTTTATCTCTGGGCAAACCAATTTCCTGGTGCAGGTCAGGTTGGAACTAAAGTAGCTGACCTGGCTGGGGCATCGACGGATTGGATTCAACTCCATTTGGTGACGGTAACAAATGGGCTAACCAACCTCTTTAGTTACGGCTTGATAAACCCAATTCAATCACTACTTGTCAATGCACCTTGGTACACGACCGCCATCGCTTTTGTGGTTGCTGGATATCTGCTCAAGGGCACTCGGCTAGCTGTGATCATTGCGGTATGTGTGGGTATTTTGCTTGTTTCTGGTCTCTGGTCCGATTCCATGGTTACTCTTGCTGCAACTTTGGTTGCAGCATTTATTACTGTTGTTCTCGGTATCGCAGTGGGAACCTGGGTAGGACGTAGCACTCGCGTTGATCAAATTCTTCGTCCGATTCTTGACGCTGGTCAAGTCATGCCTGCATTTGTTTACTTAGTTCCTTTCCTTGGACTTTTTGGGGCGACTAGGTTCACGGCCATAATGGCCGCTGTTGTATACGCAGCTCCTGCTTCCATCAAGTTAGTGGCAGACGGAATCCGTGGAGTTCCAGAGACCATCACTGAAGCAGCTATTTCATCTGGTTCAAGCACTTGGCAATTGATCAGAAAAGTTCAGATCCCAACCGCCCGTAGAGGTATTGCCTTAGCCGTCAATCAAGGACTGATTTATGTCCTTGCGATGGTGGTTGTCGGCGGACTCGTCGGAGCGGGTGGGCTCGGATATTTGGTTGTCGCTGGCTTCTCTCAAGACCATCTAAGAGGCAAAGGACTGGCCGCTGGTATTGCCATCGTGATGCTTGGAATATTGATTGACAGATTGACTCAAGCGATTGCTGACCGACGTGATGTCCATGCAAAGGCAGCTGGCTCATGAACCCAGTTATTGAGATATTCATTGTTAGAGAAGTGAATGCTGAATCAATTCCAAAGGCTCCGTCGTTCGACTGTTCGACGGGAAAAGCGGCCGAAAACCGGTCGTCAAAACAGAAGGTAGGCCCCCGTGGTAAGTAAAGGCGCAAGGCGTGGCACTGGGCTGCTCTTGATTGCTGCTGCCTCGCTCGTTCTCGCTGCTTGTGGCGGAGCGAAGGTCAGCACTTCAACTAGTGAAGCACCGTCCAGCTCAGCATCAGCAAAGGCATGTGGCACGTTAAACATCGCAATAAATGCATGGGTCGGCTACGAGGCAGATGCCGCGGTAGTGGGATACCTTGCTCACAACCGACTTGGTTGCACTGTTGTTAACAAGAATTTGAATGAAGCCGTTTCCTGGCAAGGGTTTTCAACTGGTGAAGTCGATGTCGTTCTCGAGAACTGGGCACGCACTGACCTGGCCCAGAAGTATATAACTGATCAGAAAGTCGCAGTGGATGCTGGCCCCAGTGGCAATACGGGGATTATTGGCTGGTACGTACCTCCGTTCTTAGCCGCTAAGTACCCAGACATTCTCGATTACAAAAACTTGAATAAGTACGCGGATCTTTTCAAGACCACTGAATCCGGATCCAAGGGCGCATTCCTTGATGCCGACCCTTCTTATGTCACCAATGACGAGGCTCTTATAAAGAATCTGAAACTCAATTTCAAGGTTGTTTACACGGGCAGTGAGCCTGCAATCATCACTGCTTTCCGCAACGCAGAAGCCCAGAAGAAGCCAATGATCGGTTACTTCTATGAACCACAATGGTTCTTCAGCGAATTAGGACTCAAGCATGTCAATCTTCCACCGTACACAGCAGGGTGCGATGCTGATCCGGTAAAGGTTGCCTGTGACTACCCCCAGTACGTCTTGAACAAGGTTGCTAGCGCGAAATTCGCAAATTCTGGGTCACCTGCCTGGAATCTAGTTAAGAATTTCAAATGGACCAATGATGACCAGAACTTGGTTGCTAAATACATTGCTCAGGACAAGATGACCTACGAGCAAGCCGCGAAGAAGTGGGTCGATGCGAACCCCGACAAGGTTGCAGTCTGGCTCGCTAACTGATTTAACTACCTGCTGTCCAAGGGAAACCTTGGGCAGCAGGGTCTTAGAATTCCTAATTGATCGGTATTACCAACAGAGTTAAGGACCGAGAGCCGGTCATCACGATAGAAGGTAGGCCCCCGTGGTAAGTAAAGGCGCAAAGCGCGGCCCAGTGCTGTTCCTGATTGTTGCGGTCTCACTCGTTCTCGCTGCTTGCGGCGGGGCGAAGGTCGAGACCTCAACCAGTGCAGCACCTTCCAGCTCAACCTCTGCAAAAGCATGTGGCACGTTTAATGTCGCGGTCAACCCTTGGGTTGGCTACGAAGCTGATGCTGCTGTTGTTGCATACGTAGCCCAAACTCAGCTTGGTTGCACTGTGGTCAAGAAGAACCTGAGTGAGGGAGTTTCGTGGCAGGGATTTGCTACTGGTGAAGTCGATGCAGTACTTGAGAACTGGGGTCACGACGACCTAGTCAAAAAATACATAACTGACCAGAAGGTTGCCCAGGATGCTGGACCGACCGGCAACCAGGGAGTCATTGGTTGGTACGTAGCGCCATTCTTGGCTGCGAAGTATCCAGACATTCTTGATTACAAAAACTTGAACAAGTATGCAAACTTATTCAAGACCAGTGAGTCCGGCAATCAGGGTGCGTTCCTTGATGGCGATCCTTCATATGTAACAAATGACGAAGCCCTCATGAAGAATCTAAAGCTTAACTTCAAGGTGGTTTACACTGGAAGCGAAGCCGCGCTTATTACGGCCTTCCGGAACAGCGAAACACAGAAGAAGCCTGTCATAGGTTACTTCTACGAGCCACAGTGGTTCCTTTCAGAGGTGGCTCTGAAGCACGTAGCACTGCCTGCTTACACTCCAGGTTGTGACGCCGACGCAAAGAAGGTCGCCTGTGACTACCCGCCATATCCATTAAATAAAGTTGTTAGCACCAAGTTTGCCACTTCGGGTTCGCCTGCATGGAACTTGGTCAAGAACTTCACCTGGACCAATGATGACCAAAACTTGGTTGCCAAGTACATCGCTCAGGACAAAATGACCGATGACCAGGCTGCCAAGAAGTGGGTCGACGCAAATCCAGACAAGGTCAAGGCCTGGTTGGCTGGCTGATTTAGATACCTACTGCCCAAGGGTAACCTTGGGCAGTAGGGTTTCAGATTTTTATTATTACGAGCGGAGAGACTAAAAATGTCAACAATTTTAGATGCCATCGGGAATACTCCGCTGATTAAAGTTGATGGAATTTGGGTAAAGATGGAGTTTCTCAATCCATCAGGTTCGATCAAGGCCCGCATTGCCAAGTACATGATTGAGCGCGCGGAAACCGAGGGATTGCTGAAACCAGGCGACACAATCGTTGAAGCATCAAGTGGCAATACTGGCAACGCGATGAGCATGGTTGCAGCAGTCAAGGGCTACCGGATGCTAGTTGTGATGCCTAATGGAATGAGCCCCGAGCGAACCGCAATCTCACGCGCATTCGGTGCCGAGGTTCACACTATTGGCGACTTCCATGTGAATGATGCGCTTGCTGAAGTGCGCAGGTTAGGTGCATTGCCAGGATATTTCGCACCTCAGCAGTTTGATAACGAGTGGAATGTTGACGAGAACCGAACTTGGTTAGGGCAGGAGATTTTGAACCAACTCCCCGAAGGAGTCTTGCCCGATCTTGTGGTGGGCGGAGTTGGAACTGGCGGAACCATCATTGGCGTCGGTCAAGCTTTCAAAGCGGTTAACCCAAACTGCAAAGTAATTGCACTTGAACCGAATGAATCGTGCACCATCCTCTGCGGCGAAGTGGCCAAACACTTAATTGAAGGAATTGCCGATGGGTTCATTCCAGGCATCATCGAGCGGCACAAGAAGGACATAGATGGTTACGTGGCCGTGGACTCGGAGGCTGCGATTGAAGAAATGCGTCAACTAGCCGGTCACCACGGAATTTTTGTCGGGCCCTCGTCGGGCGCACATCTGATGGCAGCTCGTGACCTTAAAGAGAAATACCAGGTTGAAAACGTTGTCACTTTCTTCTGTGACGAGGGTGAGAAATACATCAATGATTACTGGCTTAAATAGCCAATTAGATATGGAGCAATCGTGACCGCAAGACTTCTTGACGGCAAGGCCACTGCAAGCGCGATCAAGTCAGAGTTGGCAGAACGCGTTGCAGCGTTAAAAGCCAAGGGAATAACCCCAGGTCTTGGAACCGTGCTAATTGGAGATGATCCCGGTTCGCATTCCTATGTTGCAGGTAAACACCGTGACTGCGCAGAAGTTGGGATTGCCTCTATCCGAGCCGACCTTCCTGCGAGCGCGTCGCAAGCAGAAGTCATGGCCATGATTGCTTCGCTAAATGCCAACCCGGCTTGCACCGGATATATCGTCCAACTCCCATTGCCTAAGGGACTTGATTCGCTAGCCGCTCTTGAGGCGATGGATCCTGCCAAAGATGCAGATGGTCTTCATCCGACTAATCTTGGTCGACTCGTACTTGGTAAAGACGCCCCGTTGCCATGCACCCCGCGTGGAATTGTTGAGTTGTTGAGGCGTTATGAGATCCCCCTAAATGGTGCAGAAGTAGTTGTTGTTGGCAGAGGAGTGACTGTGGGACGCCCCCTTGGTCTGTTGCTGACTCGCAAGAGTGAGAATGCAACGGTCACGCTCACACACACAGGCACCAAGGACTTAATGTCGCACTTGAAGAACGCAGACATCATTGTCGCGGCTGCTGGTGTGCCGCACATGATTAAAGGCGACATGATCCGTGAAGGTGCGGTGGTGTTAGATGTTGGAATCACTCGTACTGCTGACGGTTTAGTGGGGGATGTGCATCCGTCGGTAAACGAGGTGGCCAGTTTTATCGCTCCCATGCCGGGTGGTGTTGGCCCGATGACTCGAGCGATGTTGATTATGAACGTGGTTGAAGCCGCAGAGGCAAGTGCGCGATGAAAAAATACGACTACATCATCGTCGGTGGCGGTTCGGCAGGTTCTGTTTTAGCTAATCGCTTAAGTGCAGATCCAAACAACAATGTTTTGGTGCTTGAGGCAGGCCGCAAGGATTTCAAGTGGGATGTGTTCATTCATATGCCAGCTGCCCTTGCTTTCCCAATAGGTAGCAAATTCTATGACTGGAAGTACGAATCAGAGCCAGAACCATTCATGAACGATCGGCGTATTTATCACGCGCGCGGCAAAGTTCTTGGCGGTTCCAGCAGCATCAACGGAATGATTTTTCAGCGTGGAAATCCAATGGATTACCAGCGTTGGGCCAAAGAGCCAGGAATGGAAAACTGGGACTATGCCCATTGCCTGCCTTACTTTAAGAAGATGGAAAATTGTCTGGCTGATCCTCAGACGCCATTCCGAGGTCACTCAGGACCGCTCGTTTTGGAGCGTGGCCCGGCGAGCACCCCACTGTTCAAAGCCTTCTTCAAGTCAGTTCAAGAAGCAGGTTATCCGTTAACAGATGATGTGAATGGTTTCCGACAAGAAGGTTTCGCGCCGTTCGACAGAAATATTCACAGGGGTCGTCGGTTAAGCGCCGCTCGGGCATATTTGTATCCGGCCATGAAGCGTAAGAATTTAACCGTCAAGACGCGCGCTTTTGTAAATCGGGTAATTTTTGAAGGAAAACGTGCCATTGGTGTTGAGGTTGTGATTCGAGGGAAGACCCAAGTTTTCTATGGTCGTGAAATCGTGCTCTCAGGCGGTGCGATAAACACTCCGCAGATCCTTCAACTATCAGGTGTTGGCAATGCCGACGAGCTCGCCAAACTTGGCATTCCAGTGGTTCATGATCTGCCAGGAGTAGGAGAGAACCTCCAAGATCACCTGGAGGTCTATGTCCAATATTCCTGCAAAGAGCCGGTTTCAATGCAGCCCATGCTCAAAATGTGGCGCAGACCTTTTATCGGAGCAGCTTGGCTTTTCTTAAGGAAGGGCCCAGGGGCCACAAACCATTTTGAAGCAGGTGGATTTGCCCGAAGCAATGAGGATGTCGAGTATCCGAATTTGATGTTCCACTTCTTGCCAATTGCCATTAGATATGACGGAACCGCGCCTTCTGGCGGCCATGGGTATCAAGTACACATCGGTCCGATGTATTCGGATGCTCGCGGTTCAGTGAAAATCAAATCAACCGACCCGACGGTACATCCTGCATTGAAATTTAATTACCTTTCGACAGATCAAGATCGTCGTGAATGGGTGGAGGCAATTCGGGTAGCCCGAAGACTTTTGAATCAGCCCGCGATGGCTGCCTATAACGGTGGGGAAACCTCGCCTGGACTTTCGGTGGATACCGCTGATGAGATTTTGGATTGGGTACGTAAAGACGGGGAGACCGCACTGCATCCTTCTTGCACGGCCAAAATGGGTACTGATTCCATGTCAGTTGTTGATCCAGAGACCATGAAGGTCCATGGTGTTGAAGGAGTTCGGGTTGTTGACGCCTCCGTATTTCCTTTTGTCACAAATGGAAATATCTACGCACCAGTGATTATGGTGGCCGAGCGAGCAGCCGATCTCATTCTGGGCAATCAGGCACTGCCAGAAATCGATGAACCTTTCTATCGCCACCAAAAATGAGGTGATTGAATGTCCTCTCAAATTACTCTGGAAGTTGCCATAGATTGCAGCAATCTAGAAGTTGTAGCCAAGTTTTGGCTGGAGGCGCTTGGATATGTGCCCGGAGTGGCTGATATCGAACGCTACAAAGACGCAGCAGCGATCTATTACTCACTCATCGATCCAACTGGGCTTGGACCCAAGATAATCCTGCAACGAGTGCCCGAAGAAAAAGTGGTAAAAAATCGACTGCACCTTGATCTACATGTTTCTGATATTGAGGCGGAAGCGGTCAGATTAGTGAGACTTGGAGCACATCGAATTGACCAGGAGGCATTCCATGAGGCGGGTGCAATCTGGATTAGATTGACCGATCCTGAAGGAAATGAGTTTTGTCTCGTTGAGAAGTGAGCATTTCCGAATAAGATGAACTGTGTTCCAAGTGAGGATTCACGGGCGAGGCGGACAGGGTGTTGTGACTGCCGCAGAGTTACTGAGTGTTGCCGCTTTCCAAGAGGGCTTATATGCCCAGGCTTTTCCCAGTTTTGGGTCTGAACGAACGGGTGCACCGGTAGTTGCTTACTGTCGAATCAGCGAACGTCCAATTAGATCAAGAGAGCCGGTCAGCGAGCCAGATGCGTTGATCATTCAAGATTCAACTCTGCTCAACTCAGTTGATGTGTTTTCAGGAACTCCGCTGGACGCCTACATCTTGATTAACACCACAAGGTCTTTTTCTGATTTAGGTCTTGCTGAGTTTTTGGCAGAGCGTAAGAGCAATCGAACCTTGATAGTTCCCGCCTCTGAAATTGCTTTACGACATGTCGGCAGGCCTATGCCAAATGCCGCACTGCTAGGAGGCTTCTCGGCAGCCACCGGATTAGTCAGTCTCAAAAGTGTTCTAGAGGCGATTAGTGACCGCTTCCCTGAGCGCATCGCGGCCGGAAATATAGCTGCGGCACAAGAGGCTCATGACTTTATCCATCGATCACGCAAAGAGGTTGAGCATGCTTAGGCAAATTGAAGGATCTCGAGGAGTAGCCGAAACTGTGGCAGCCTGTCGTCCCGCTGTTATCTGCGCATATCCGATTTCGCCTCAGACTCATATCGTCGAAGCCCTAGATGAACTCGTCCGGTTGAACCGGATTGAAAATTGCGAATTTGTAAATGTTGAATCTGAGTTTTCCGCCATGTCGGTTGCAATCGGAGCATCTGCTACCGGTGCTCGAACGTATACGGCCACTGCAAGTCAGGGGCTTCTATTTATGGTGGAACCCTTATACAACGCATCGGGGCTGGGTCTACCGATCGTTATGACTGTTGCAAATCGGGCGATCGGTGCGCCGATCAATATTTGGAATGACCACAGCGATGCCATGAGCCAACGCGATTCGGGATGGATTCAACTTTATGCGCAAGACAATCAGTCTGCGTCCGATCTTCATATCCTGGCTTACCGAATTGCGGAGGAAGTTTCATTACCTGTGATGGTCTGTATGGATGGGTTCGTTCTCACTCACGCCATGGAACGCATTGAATTGCCTGAGCAAAACCAGGTGGATGAGTTCCTACCTCCTTTCGTGCCTCGGCAGTTACTTGATCCAAATGATCCAATGTCTATCGGGGCAATGGTTGGTCCGGAAGCTTTTACTGAAGTACGTTATTTAGGGCACATGAAGCAACTCCAGGCTCTTGAATTGATCCCCGACATCGCCAATGAATTTGAGAGTATTTTTTCAAGACGTGCTGCAGGTGAACATGACTCCGACGGATTAGTTACGACTTATCGAATTGAAGACGCTGAAGTTGTGATGGTCGCTCTTGGTTCAGTCCTGGGAACCATCAAAGATGTGGTAGACGAAATGAGGCAAGAGGGTGTTTTGGTCGGAGTGTTGGGGATCACCTCCTTCAGGCCGTTCCCTCTTGCCGCCGTGCGAAGAGCTCTCCAAGAAACTCAAAAAGTTGTTGTCCTTGAACGAGCCTTTGCCCCAGGTATTGGTGGAATCGTGTCATCAAACGTGCGTACTGCACTCAGAGATACCTCCATCAAAATTTCCACTGCTGTTGCAGGGCTAGGTGGCAGGCCAGTTATTCGGGATTCAATTCGTGGCGTAATCCAAGGAACAATCGATAGTTCATTGCCAGACCTGACTTTTGTTGATCTGGATGAGGAATTGATTGGAAGAGAACTTGAACGGACTCGACAACATCGCAGATCTGGACCTGCGGCAGAGAACCTATTGCGTGATCTGGGGACCCGATGAACGCGCCACTGAAGTTTTATCAGGTCGGCTCTTTCGCAGTCGGAAATCGGTTAGTTGACGAAGATAACCTTTCTGAACAATCGCGCACGTCCAGGGCCAACTCGTTAACCTCAGGACATCGCGCCTGCCAAGGTTGTGGGGAAGCTCTTGGAGCCAGATATGCAATAGATGCAGCGATGGCGGCGACAAACGGAAATTTAGTAGCGGTAAACGCCACCGGTTGTTTGGAAGTATTTTCAACTCCCTATCCAGAAACCTCTTGGCGCTTGCCGTGGCTACATTCGCTTTTCGGGAATGCAGCCGCAGTGGCTACCGGGGTGGCTGCCGCGCTTAGGTCTCAAGGAAAATCGGAAATAAGAGTCGTCGCGCAAGGTGGCGATGGCGGAACCGTCGATATTGGATTTGGTCCGTTGTCTGGCATGTTCGAGCGAAATGATGACGTTTTATATATCTGTTACGACAATGAGGCATATATGAATACGGGTGTCCAACGATCTGGAGCGACACCCCCGGCCGCTCGGACGAACACCACGCATGCAACCGGCGATCACCCTGGTGCATCTTTTACGCAAGGTAAAAATTTACCTTTAATAGCGATGGCCCATGGGATTCCATATGTAGCAACGGCAACGGTGGCAGATCTGCACGATCTGGAAGCCAAAGTTAAGAAGGCCATGTCGATTCGAGGAGCCAGATATTTACATGTACTCGTGCCGTGCCCACTCGGGTGGGGTTCAAGGTCTGAAGAAACAATAAAACTCGCTCGACTGGCCACCGAGTCTGGTCTCTTTCCAGTGTTTGAAGCAGAGGATGGAGAGATAACCGCAACGAAGAAGATTCGAAGAGTGGTCCAAGTGGAAGAGTATTTAAAGCCTCAGAAGAGATTTGCTCATCTATTTGGGCCTAAAGGCCATCCTGAACTAGTGGTTGCCATACAGAAGATTGCTGATAGAAATATTTCCAAGTTCCGCCTTTTGGACACCAACGAGGTGGGAGACGGCAATGAATAAACCCTTCGCAATCACACTCAACATCGGCTCGTCCCTTGCCAACCACACAGGTTCTTGGCGTACTGAACGTCCGCTTTATGTACATCGCCTTCCGCCTTGTAATGATGCTTGTCCGGCAGGTGAAGATGTTCAAGGATGGTTATACGACGGAGAAGCTGGAAATTATGAGTCAGCTTGGCGTCACTTAACCAGAGACAATCCGATACCAGCGATCATGGGAAGGATTTGTTACCACCCGTGCCAGACCGCTTGTAATCGGGGGCAATTGGATGAAACCGTTGGCATAAATTCGGTTGAACGGTTTTTGGGCGATCATGCAATTTCACAGGGCTGGCAGTTCTCCATTGATGCACCGCCTACGGGGAAAAAAGTTCTAGTAGTAGGTTCGGGCCCATCAGGACTTTCGGCGGCTTATCAATTGGCGTTGAAAGGACATGGCGTCACGATTAGAGAAGGTGCCCCAAGTCCTGGCGGCATGATGCGTTATGGAATTCCGTCCTATCGTTTACCACGTCAAATTCTTGATGCCGAGATATTGCGAATAACCAATATGGGCGTCACGATCGAATGTAATTCAAAAGTTGAGAATGCGGAGGCGGCGCTTGAAGAAGGATTCGACGCGGTGTTCCTTGCTATTGGCGCACACCTAGGCAAACGTGCATACATTCCTGCGGGAGACAGCGCACACATTCTGGATGCAGTTTCAATGCTGCACATGACGGCAGAGGGAGAGCCCCCCCTGTTAGGCAGAAGAGTGATTGTCTACGGTGGTGGCAACACCGCCCTTGATGCGGCACGGACGGCTCGTCGACTCGGTGCTTATGAGGCAATGGTCGTCTATCGACGTAATCGAGAGAAAATGCCGGCGCACGATATTGAAGTAAATGAAGCACTCGACGAGGGGATCATAATGCGGTGGTTGTCCACCATCTCCTGGGTCAATGAAGGATTGGTCACCGTTGAGAAAATGGAATTGGATGGCAACGGATTTCCACAGCCAACTGGTGAATTTGAAACATTAGAGGCGGACTCTGTGATCCTGGCGCTGGGTCAGGAAGTTGACCTGTCGTTAGTTGAAGATGTCGATGGAGTTTTGATCGATGATGGAGTTATCCAGGTCGATGACTTATTGATGACTGGACGCAACGGGATTTTTGCTGGTGGTGATGCGGTTCCGGGAGAACGTACTGCGACAAATGCGGTTGGACACGGCAAGCATGCGGCGCGAGCAATTGACGCTTGGTTGCATGGTGAGACTTTCGTTCATGACCCCAGACCGGCAATGGCCACCTTCGATCGCCTTAACACTTGGTATTACTCAGATGCGCCAAAAACTGTTCGACCCAAACTTGATGCGGCAAGGAGGGCAACAAATTTTGCAGAGGTGGTCCAAGGTCTCGACGAAGAGACGGCCTTATTCGAAGCCAGGAGATGTCTATCGTGTGGCAATTGCTTCTCGTGTGACAATTGCTTCGGAGTCTGTCCTGATAACGCCGTGATTAAATTTGGCGAAGGCAATTATGAATTTAACCTCGACTACTGCAAGGGTTGCGGCATCTGCGCGGCTGAATGTCCAAGCGGAGCGATAGACATGGAACCCGAACTTTCATAACAGGGGAGTCATTTTGGCCAAGACCAGTAACTCGCGACGTTCTTGGCACGTCCGAGCAAATGCCTTGGTTTTCGGCTATGCAGCACTGGGGTTGATCGCGCTCCTGATTCCAATCGACTTCCACCATAAGCGCTGGCTAGTTGTCCATCTTTTCCTTCTTGGTTCGGTTACTAATTGCATCGTGACTTGGACCGAACATTTTGCGGTGACCTTACTTCGAGTTCCAGAGCCCAGTCGAAAAGGGTCAGCCTGGCGATTGATAACCCTGAATGCGTCGGTACTTGTCTGTCTATTCGGGGTGTCGATAGATCTCAATGCGCTGGTCATTTTGGGAACTAGTTGCCTCGCTGCGGTGATGATTGCCCATTCTTATAGTCTTTCTCGGCTTTCAAAACGAGCGCTCCAGAACCGATTTGCTGGAACTGTGCATTTTTATCTTGCTGGTGCGGCCTGTTTGATACTTGGGATCGTGCTCGGGGCGGCATCTGTCTTTCAAAATGATGGCAGTCTTCTTAGGGATTCGTTACACGCCGGACATCTCCATGCAAATCTATTCGGCTGGGTGGGCGTCACGGTGATGGGGACCTTATTTACTTTTTGGCCAACCGTTCTGAGGACGAAGATGGTGGACGCAGTTATGGTCGAGGCCAAACGGGCGTTGCCATTTCTTTTAGTCGGAGTATTTGTTGCCGCTATCGCTCTAACAATGAACCAACGCTTTGTTGCCGCCGCAGGTATGGGTATTTACTTAATCGGGGTTCTTTTCGCAGCTCGACCGTTTAGTCGCACTTGGCGTCAGAAGAAACCTCATGACCTTCCAAGTTTTGCGATTGCATTTGCCTGCATCTGGTTTGTCTTAGGCGCGCTTGCTGACTTTTTCGCGAATATTGTTTTCGGACAATTATCTAATTACGTGCAGTGGTTAGATCACCTCATTCCAGTATTTCTCGTGGGATTTGCGGCCCAGCTCCTCCTAGGGGCATTGAGCTTCCTGGTGCCGGTAATTCTTGGTGGTGGGCCTGCGGCTGTGCGAGGTCATATAGAGCGGCTTTCGCTCGGATGGCAGATAAGAATCTTTGCGTTCAATCTCTCAGCCTTGCTTATTGCTTTACGCGGAGCGCTGGCGCAAGTTGGGTACGGCTTATTCATTGTCTCCCTTGGCATCTTCATCGGCCTTGTCCTTTACACGGTCCTTGGGCAAGGCAGGGAGTCGAAGAATCTTGGCCCGGTTCTTAGTTAGATCGATCTCGTTCAGTGGTGGTTCGCCCTCTTCGGCCTCCAGGCGAATGAGTTTCTTACGCTCTCGTTCCATTATCGAATGCTCTCGACCGGGTCTTAACGCGGTGTCGAGTAGATCGAAACCAATTGAGGCGGCGCCGGGACGAGATTGGCGTCTATGGCGGAAGAAGACCAACTGAATTATTCCCGCAACGATTAGGAGTACTACGAGCCCGGGCAGGCTTAAAGCGAAAAACCAAGCCATGTCTAAAACTAGCACTGGCTCTTGACTGCAAGAGTGCTAGAGAGGCTTCTTCGGTATGGTTGACCCGTGCTTGAGCCAGAGAATGCGCCTTCTGCAATCGCTCGAGTCCAAACCCTGCGCAGCGATGGTTCTGGAACTCGTCGCGAAAATATTGTTGTTGAAGAACCTCTCGAAATTCGAATAGCCAGGGGATCGATCGAATCCAGTCTGGCCGTAACCATGAGAACTCCGGGCTCAGACCTCGAACTTGCCGCAGGTTTTCTCTGGGGAGAGGGCATAGTTAGGAGTCCGGAGCAACTTATTGGCGTAAAAGTTTGTGGGGATCGGGCCTTAACTCCGAGACAGCGAGCCAATGTGGTTATCGCTTCTCTTGCACCAGAAGCTGCTGAAATCGCCCGCCACTTAGAACGACGATTCACGATTTCCTCGGCCTGTGGAGTTTGTGGCAGTACTTCTCTGACTGATTTGCATGAGAGGGGACTGGCCAAGGTCATGCTTTCTCCGCATTCACCTTCCGAGCTTGCTCAGATGACTTCACTACTTGAAGGTCGCCAAAAAATCTTCGCCACCACTGGCGGGTTGCATGCGGCTGCGTTGGTCGACCCAGATGGAACTCTTCAACTCTTAAGGGAAGACGTGGGTCGTCACAATGCGGTTGACAAAGTAATCGGCGCAGCCTTGTTTGATGGCAAGTTGCCGTTGGCCGGGTGGACACTGGTGGTATCTGGACGAATTGGCTACGAGATTGCCCAGAAGGCGGTGGCAGCCGGAATTTCAGCTCTCGTCGGAGTCTCCGCACCGACCTCCCTCTCTGTTGAATTAGCTCGAGAATTTGGACTCACCTTGCTGGCCTTTGCTCGCGCTGGGGTAGCAAATCAATATTCACCATTTGATACTGCCTTTAGTGAGGCCCAAGAAAGAGACGGAGTCGGTTAGTGACTACTCAGATGACTAAACGAATTGCAATAGGTAGCGATCATGCAGGTTTTCACTTGAAAGAGTCGATCGGCAAACACTTGCGCGAGATGGGTCATGAGGTCATTGATGTGGGAACGCATAGCGATGAGCGAACGGACTATCCGCAATTCGGTGCCGCTGTTGGACGTTTGGTTATTGAAGGACAGGCCGACTTTGGCGCCCTGGTTTGTGGAAGTGGAATAGGGATCTGTATTGCCGCAAACAAGATCCCAGGAATAAGGGCTGGCGTGGCTCACGATGTGGAATCAGCCAAGTTAATGCGCGCTCACAATGATGCCCAAGTTATCTGTTTCGGGGAGCGCAACACCGATCTTGATATGGCGATTGCTTGCCTGGATGTCTTTCTGGAAACCGAATTTGAGGGCGGGAGACACGCTGCTCGCGTCGAACAACTTAACGCACTTGATTTAGAGCATGAAGGTTAGTCATAAGAGGTCTAAAGTAGGCAAGTGCCCACTACTTGGCCGGCTCCACTAGCCGACGATATCCGCAGTTCAATAGCTCATTTTTCTAATGCCGAAGGTTCTGTCTTGCTGGCATTGCAGTTGGTTCAAGATCGGTTTGGATATGTACCCGATATCGCACTTGATGAGGTTGCACAGACTTGTAACGTATCTAGGGCTGAGGTCTATGGGGTTTTTACTTACTACAGTGATTTAAGACCGATACCACCGGCACGAAATGTCTTGAAGATTTGCATCGCTGAAGCTTGCCAAGCTAGTGGATCTACGGCGTTGACTGATGCAATCAAAAGCGAGCTTGGATTAGACATTCAAGAAAAGACCCGCACCGATAATGCAGAGGTGCTACCCGTTTACTGTCTTGGAAACTGTGCGTTAGGGCCGGCGGCTTTAGTAAACGACCAGTTAATAGGTCGAACAACCGTCTCCAAAATTCGTACCGCGATGAATGGTGAAGCATGAGCGATTTTACGGTTGTATACGTACCACGCGATGCAGCTGCCATTTCGGTTGGCGCGGACGAGGTTGCTGATCGAATAAAGAATGAAGCAGAGGCGCGCGGTCTGTCTGTAAAAATTATTAGAAATGGTTCTCGTGGCGCACTCTGGCTTGAACCCTTAGTCGAGGTCGAATCCTCACTTGGCAGAATCGGCTACGGCCCAGTGTCGCCTGAAGATGTGCCTTCACTTTTTGATTCAAAATTTCATGCTGGCGGAGATCATGCTCTCTCGCGTGGAGTAGTTGAGGAACTTCCCTGGTTCGCGAAACAGTCACGTTTGACCTTTGCTCGCGTTGGAATTGTTGATCCTCTTTCAATGAGTGATTACGAAGCGCATGGCGGACTTTCGGCATTACGTAAAGCATTGAACATGACTCCCGAAGCCATTATTGATGAAGTGACTTCTTCTGGATTGCGTGGTCGTGGTGGTGCCGGATTCCCATCTGGAATTAAGTGGCGAACCGTTTTACATACGACAGCGGATCAGAAATACATCTGTTGCAATGCAGATGAGGGAGATAGCGGGACCTTCGCTGATCGGATGCTTATGGAGGGCGATCCATTCACTTTGATCGAAGGAATGGCCATTGCCGGTTTATCTACCGGAGCCACTCGAGGACTCATCTATATTCGCTCTGAATATCCACATGCCATTGAAATGATGCGCGAAGCCATCTTGTTGGCAACCGAATTCAAGGTCCTTGGTTCTAACATTCTGGGTAGCGGTCGCGCTTTTGAACTAGAAGTTCGCGTCGGAGCTGGTTCCTATGTCTGCGGCGAAGAGACCGCCATGCTGGAAAGTCTTGAAGGAAAGCGTGGAGTGGTTAGACCTAAACCTCCGCTGCCGGCTATCGAAGGTCTATTCGGTAGGCCAACGGTGATCAACAATGTGATGACCCTTGGCTCTGTTCCTTGGATAATTCAAAATGGTGCTGCTGCATATCAGAACTTTGGCGTCGGAAGATCAAGAGGAACCCAAGTTTTCCAACTCGCTGGAAATGTTGCTCGTGGTGGCATTGTGGAACTGGCCCTGGGTATCTCTCTTGACGAACTAATTAATGATTTTGGCAAGGGAACACGTACTGGCAGACCAGTGAAAACAGCTCAGGTTGGAGGGCCGCTCGGTTCCTACTTACCTACATCTGCGTTCAAGGTGTCGATGGATTATGAATCGTTACTTGAAATTGGCGGCATGCTTGGACATGGAGGTGTCGTTATTTTCGACGACACCGTGAATATGGCAAAGCAAGCTCGCTTCGCAATGGAATTCTGTGCTGAAGAATCTTGCGGTAAATGCACCCCATGCCGAATCGGTTCAATTCGCGGAGTGGAAACCATAGACAAAATAATGATTGGGGAAAATCGACTCGTAAATCGCGAATTGCTCCTTGATCTTTGCGAAGTGATGACCGATGGCTCCCTATGCGCAATGGGCGGGCTAACTCCACTCCCGGTGAAAAGCGCACTTAGTAATTTTCCAGCCGATTTTGGTTTCGAGCCCAGCGTAGGAGGTTCTCATGACGCTATTGCATGAGACAGATTTCGGAACACCAGCAAGCAAATCAACCGAGCTTGTTGAAATCGTCGTCGACGGAATCAGCGTTAAGGTTCCGGCTGGTACTTCGGTCATGCGGGCCTCGACTGAGGCAGGCGTGGCAGTGCCAAAACTGTGTGCCACCGATTCGCTCAAAGCTTTTGGATCTTGCCGACTGTGCGTAGTTGAAATAGATGGGAAAAAAGGAACTCCGGCCTCCTGCACTACACCTTGCGAACCGGGCATGGTGGTTCATACTCAAACGCCAAAAGTCGAAAAAATTCGGCGTGGAGTCATGGAACTTTATATTTCAGATCATCCTCTGGATTGTTTGACATGCCCTGCCAACGGTGACTGTGAATTGCAGGAAATGGCTGGAGTGGTTGGCTTACGAGATGTTCGTTATGGATATGCAGGAGAGAACCACCTCGACGCACCAACCGATCAGTCGAATCCTTATTTCGATTTTGATGGCAGCAAATGCATCGTCTGCAATCGATGCGTTCGTGCTTGTGATGAAGTGCAAGGCACTCTTGCGTTGACGATTGAAGGCAGAGGGTTCAATTCAAAAGTTTCACCTGGTGGTCTTAATTTCTTACAGAGTGAATGCGTTTCTTGCGGTGCCTGCGTTCAGGCTTGCCCAACGTCGACTCTTCAAGAAAAAGGCGTTATCCAGTTGGGTGTACCAACTCGTACGGTTCTCACAACATGCGCTTACTGTGGAGTCGGATGCACCTTTAAGGCTGAACTTAAAGGTGATCAGCTAATTAGGATGGTCCCGGCTAAGAGCGGTCAAGCTAACGAGGGACACTCTTGCGTTAAAGGGCGCTTTGCTTTTGGTTATGCCTCGCATCCAGATCGCATAACAAATCCAATGATCAGAGAAACAACCCAAGATGCTTGGCGCGAAGTTTCTTGGTCAGAGGCGATCAATTATGCAGCTGGGCGACTAAAAGAAATCCAAGCCAAATATGGCGCCAACAGTATCGGTGGAATTACCTCATCACGCTGCACTAATGAAGAAGTATTCGCAGTTCAAAAGATGATTCGTGCGGCTTTCGGTAATAACAATGTCGATACCTGTGCTCGGGTATGTCACTCGCCCACAGGGTATGGATTAAGCCAAACCTTTGGCACGTCGGCAGGGACCCAAGATTTCAAATCTGTGGAGAGCGCAGATGTCATCTTGCTTATTGGGGCTAATCCAACGGATGCGCACCCAGTCTTTGGTTCGCGTCTTAAGCGTCGCTTGCGCGGTGGTGCTGAGTTGATCGTTATCGACCCACGCCGAATAAATCTGGTTAAGACGCCTCACATTCAAGCGGCACATCACCTTCAACTTCAGCCAGGCACAAATGTGGCCGTTGTTAACGCGATCGCCAACGTCATTGTGACTGAGGGCCTCTACGACAAGAACTTTGTAGCGGAGCGTTGTGAAGAGGAATCATTCAAGCGCTGGTTTGATTTCGTTGTCCGTCCAGAAAACAGTCCTGAGGTAGTGGAAACGCTCTCTGGGGTTTCAGCTGAAGAGATCCGAGGCGCTGCCCGACTTTATGGTTCCGCTAAGAACGGGGCAATTTATTACGGCCTTGGGGTCACTGAACACAGTCAAGGCTCGACGATGGTCATGGGCATGGCAAATCTTGCGATGGCAACGGGAAATCTTGGCCGAGAAGGCGTTGGGGTCAACCCATTGCGTGGTCAAAATAATGTTCAGGGTTCCTGCGATATGGGCTCATTCCCGCATGAGTTCTCTGGCTATCGCCACGTTTCAGATGATGTTGTTCGGGAACAATTCGAGAAAGTTTGGGAGACCAAACTCGATGCTGAGCCGGGATTACGCATTCCAAACATGTTAGATGCTGCGATCGCCGGACGGTTTAAGGCTTTGTTCGTTCATGGTGAAGATATTGCTCAGTCGGATCCGAATGTGAAGCATGTTAAGCACGGGCTTGCCTCCATGGAACTGGTGATCGTCCAGGATCTATTTATGAACGAAACATCTGCTTTTGCGCATGTGTTCTTGCCAGGTACTTCATTTTTGGAAAAGGATGGCACGTTCACGAATGCCGAACGTCGCATTAATCGAGTGCGTCCGGTAATGGCTCCAAAGAATGGTAAGCAGGAGTGGCAGATCGTGTCTGAACTTTCCCAGGCACTTGGTTATCCGATGCACTATGACAATGCCGCTCAGATCATGGATGAAATTGCCGCGTTAACTCCGACTTTCAAAGGTGTTAGTTTCGACCTGCTGGACAAGGTTGGCAGCGTGCAATGGCCTTGCAATGATGCTAAGCCGTTAGGCACTCCGACAATGCACGTAGATAAATTTGTGCGGGGACTTGGTCAATTCATGGAAACACCATATGTTCCTACAGATGAGCGAACCACTCGCAAATTCCCACTCTTGTTAACCACCGGTCGGATTCTGAGCCAATACAACGTGGGAGCGCAGACTCGTCGAACCGAGAATTCCGTTTGGCATCCCGAAGACATTCTCGAGATCCATGAGGCCGATGCGGCTTTGCGAGGGATCGTCGACGGATCTCAGGTAAATATTTCAAGCAGAGTTGGGCAGACCCTGCTGAGAGCCAGGATTTCAGATCGAGTTCCCGCTGGCGTGGTTTATACGACCTTCCATCATCCGATCAGCGGAGCAAACATCATCACCACAGACTTTTCTGACTGGGCGACCAATTGCCCTGAATATAAAGTTACTGCAGTTGAGGTGCGACCAGCCAGCGAAAACATTCAGATTGAATCTGAAGAGGTGGCGCCCGCACTAATCCGAATGGCAAAACAAATTGCAGAGAGCGTCCCTTCGGCCGGCAATGCCCCGCGTGCCATTGCCGCTCACTTACAAAGGTTCTGGACGGCTCAGATGCGTGCCGAACTAATCACGTATGTAACAAGCCACCAGGATGAGTTTTCAACCGATCTCGTTACAGCTATAGAACAGGTGCACTAGATGCAACGAGTTTTCAGCGGAAGATCTATGGTCTTCACTTCTGTGTTTGCAATAACGACTCTTCTTATTGTTGGCTGTTCGACACCTAAATTGAATTGCACTGCGTTCGGCAAAGAGTTCGATAAATTGCAGGCGGCCACTCAAAGTGCGGCGGCACTGATAGTTGATCGCGGGGTCTGTCACAGCCAAGTTGAGGCGGATCGAAGAGCGCAGTGCCCTGATTACTACACCTGGCTGAAGGCGGCTAAGACGTTCTCTGGTTTTGTAGCCATTGAGAAGGCCGGATGTATGAGCGAAGCCGGTCGGATTCAAGCCAGGCAAGATTTCGCTGATTTACAGAAGTCGGACGCATTTCCAGTCAAATAGCTTTAATTCGAATTTCCTGACAAGTTGCAAAAGCCCTGTTCAGAGCCTCTTTTTGGGGGGCCAAATGGGGGTTTTGCCAGCGCTAAGACCTGACTCTATGCTGAGCACCCCTGTCTAAACCCAACCACTTTTTTGAAGGAGCAGTTTTGAAGATTTCATTTCGCTCTGCGGTCGGCGTTCTCGCCGCCTCCGCTCTTGCCCTTGGAAGCTTGGTCGCCCTCAGTGCACCAGCCCAAGCAGCAATGCCAAAAGGTTGCAAGTCTTTGACCCTTGGTTTCTTTGGCGCTCTCACCGGAGATGCTGGAAACCTCGGCAAGAACATTTCGCAAGGTGCCGAACTAGCTGTTGCTCAATACGGTCTTGGTAACAGCAAGGTCAAGGTTGACTTCGTAAGTTTTGACAGCCAAGGCGACCCAGCCCAGGCTCCAGCTCTGGCGCAGAGTGCCATCAAGAACAAGTGCCTAGTCGGAATCATTGGACCTGCATTCTCTGGCGAGTCAAAAGCTGCGAACCCAATTTTCCAACGCGGCGGCCTTTCACTGATTACGCCATCAGCAACCAACCCAACACTTTCACAGCAGGGTTGGACGATCTTCCACCGCGCTCTAGGAACAGATGCAATTCAAGGTTCTATGGGTGCCAAGTACATCAAGAGCACTTTGAAGGCAACCAAGGTTGCAGTCGTGGATGATGCTTCAGAGTACGGCAAGGGCTTGGCGACGGTTGTTGCAACTAGCCTCGGCTCTTCAGTTGTTACCCGTACTTCACTCGATCCAAAGTCACCAGACTTCAGCAGCACTGTCAGCCAAGTTAAGGCAGGTGGCGCAACGGTGGTCTACTACGGTGGCTACTACGCAGAAGCAGGTCGTCTAGCCAAGCAACTTAAAGATGCTGGCGTTACCGCGACCTTCATGTCGGGCGATGGAACTCTTGACCCTGGCTTTGTCACCGCGGGCGGCTCGGCAACAGATGGTGCAGTAGTTACCTGTGCTTGCGCTCCAATCGACACCACAAAGGCTGGTAAGGCGTTCAAGGCTGCCTACAAGAGCCGTTTCGGTGTCAAAGACGGTACTTACTCACCTGAGGCTTACGATGCTGCGAGTTTCTTCCTCGCTGCAATCAAGGCAGGTAACACTGACCGCGCTTCAATCAATAAGTACGTATCGACCAAGTCTTGGGTTGGTATCACCAAGACCCTGAAGTTCGACAAGACCGGTGAAATTGCCGGCGGTGCGATCTTCTCTTACGTATACAAGGGCGGCCAGAACACGGCTTCCCTGATCAAGTAATTTTGTTTCAAGTTTGACTGGTGAGGGGGTGCCTTAGGGCGCCCCCTCACTAATGAGTAAGGTCCAGCCAAGGAGGATCCTTGAATTTTTCAACATTAACGAGTCAATTCGGTGCTCTAACTTTTGATGGACTTGTTCTTGGAGCTATCTACGCCCTGGTTGCCCTTGGCTACACACTTGTCTATGGAGTTTTACGTCTCATCAACTTTGCGCACTCTGAAATTTTTATGTTGGGTACCTTTGGCGCCCTGCTCTCAGCCCATGCAATCGGCCTAAACGAAAACAGCAAGCCGAGAACTGGACTAGCGCTTATTGGGACTTTTTTACTGGTAACCGTTGTCGCGATGGCGATCTCTGGGGTTGCTGCTGTTTTGCTTGAACGAATTGCCTACCGAGGACTCCGTCGTCGCGGTGCAGGACGATTAACAGTGCTTATCAGCGCCATCGGCGCCTCCCTATTCCTGCAGGAGGCTGTTGCTTTGTGGCGTGGGCGAAACTATGAAACCTTTCCAAGATTTCTAAACAAAGAAGTTCTATTCACCGTTTTCGGCGCCCAGATCCGATCAGACAAGATACTTATTCTGGTCTCAGCCGTAATCATGATGATCGCACTCGAACGATTCGTTTCATTGACGCGACTTGGCCGCGGTATCCGCGCAGTTGCTCAGAACCAAGATACTTCGGTATTGATGGGCGTAAACATAGATCGAGTGGTCACTTTGACTTTTCTCATCGGTGGTTTGATGGCTGGCTTTGCCGGTTCGCTTAATGAGATCTATTTTGAACAGACTCGATTTAGCATTGGCATCGTGTTAGGCGTAAAGGCATTTACTGCTGCCGTATTGGGCGGTATAGGCAATTTGCGAGGCGCTCTTCTTGGGGGTCTAGTTCTTGGTGTTGTCGAGTCATATGGAGCTGCAGTATTCGGTGGCTCCTGGAAGGACGTGGTGGCATTCGTCATCCTGGTCCTAGTACTTATGTTCAAACCATCGGGATTATTGGGCGAAACTCTCCAGCGAGCGAGGGCCTAGGAGATGAAGTATTTATCAAATGCCACGGATTCAATAGGTGATCGTTGGCGAGCACTTCCTAAATCCGCCCGCGGACTATCGACGGTTACCTTTGTGGCACTTCTAGCCGTACTGCCAATGGTTCAAGTTCCATTCTTGGACACCCCAGATACTGATTTCCCGTCGCTATTGTTTGACAAGATTGGTCTCTACGTCCTCATGGGGATCGGTCTGAACGTAGTGGTTG
>Ga0315270_10000183_pt1 | contig 36286 bp, 35 predicted proteins | sample C1_bottom_MG_FD_204932 | JGI IMG/M metagenome (GOLD analysis project Ga0315270, IMG submission 204932) | Sediment microbial communities from Yellowstone Lake, YNP, Wyoming, USA - C1_bottom | ecosystem: Environmental > Aquatic > Freshwater > Lake > Sediment | place: USA: Wyoming | collected... | reverse complement strand
CTTACCAAGGGAGTGCTCTGCCACTGAGCCATTTGGGCCAACACAAACTGGAGCGGGAGAAGGGGATCGAACCCTCGTCGTAAGTTTGGAAAACTTCTGCTCTACCATTGAGCTACACCCGCACGCTTTGCCGCTTAGCCGGACGTGGCAAAAACCACATCCTGCACAAACTCGCCACACACACCGGCCAGTCTGACCGGTGTTCTTTTTATATCTCATAAAGATATATTTGATATTTGGTGGAGGGGGAAGGATTCGAACCTTCGTACTCATAGAGGGCAGATTTACAGTCTGCTGCCTTTAACCGCTCGGCCACCCCTCCAAACTGAACCCGTGATTATCCGTATTTACCCGGGACTTGTCAAAGGGGTATTTAAGATTTCCTAAAAAGGGCGGATTGGGCATGCGCTTGCAAGCCCTCCCCGAATGCCAGCGTCGAGGCAATTGCACCTAAAGTTTGCGCGCCTTGCTGTGAAACCTGAATCAAACTGCTGCGCTTCTGGAAGTCATAAACACCCAGCGGGGATGAGAAACGAGCGGTACCTGACGTAGGCAAGACGTGATTGGGTCCTGCACAATAGTCGCCCAAGGCTTCTGAAGTGTATCGCCCCATAAATATTGCGCCAGCATGCTTGATTTTTGACAACCACCTTTGGGGATCATCAACCGAAATTTCCAGATGTTCAGGGGCGATACGATTACTAATCTCACAAGCCTCATCCAGATCTCGCACGGTTATCAAGGCACCCCGATTTTCCAGTGCTGTGCGGATAATATCTCGTCGTGGCATCTGTCCAAGCAAGCGCTCGGCACTTTTATGCACCGCGTCAGCATAGGCCGCATCCGGGGTTAACAGAATAGCCTGCGCCAACTCATCATGCTCAGCCTGGGAGAACAAGTCCATCGCGATCCAGTCAGGATCAGTCTTGCCGTCACAAATCACCAGAATTTCAGAAGGCCCGGCCACCATGTCTATGCCCACAACCCCGAAGACGCGTCGCTTTGCTGTTGCCACATAGGCATTGCCGGGGCCGACGATTTTGTCCACGCGGGGGATGGTTGCGGTACCGTATGCCAGCGCAGCCACTGCCTGCGCGCCGCCTATGGTAAAGACCCGATCAACACCCACCAGATACGCTGCCGCCAGCACCAATGAATTTCGAATTCCATCCGGGGTAGGCACCACCATGATCAGTTCGCCCACCCCAGCCACCTTTGCCGGCAAGGCGTTCATCAGCACGGAAGAGGGGTACGCCGCTTTACCGCCTGGCACATACAAGCCGACTCGCTCAATTGCGCTGATTTGTTGTCCCAGCTGCGTGCCATCTTCTTCTATATAACTCCATGAAGTTTGCAACTGTTTCTGATGGTAGGCAGTCACTCTCTGCGCAGCCTGCTCCAATGCAGCGCGCTGATCAGCGGGTAACCCCTCAAATGCGGCACATAATTCTGACCGGGGAATTTCAAGTGAGGCTGCTGTATTCGCAGGCAAGCGATCAAACCGTTGCGTATATTCAAGCACAGCCTCATCACCACGCATGCGAACCTCAGCCAGTATGGTTGCCACGGTCGCCTCCAGTTGTTCGTCCTGGGTAGTTTCAAATGCCAACAACTCATCCAGCTGCATTTTAAAATCTTCATGTTGCGAAGAAAGCCGTCTAATTTTCATACGCCCGCCGTTATCGCTGTCTCGCCAATTGCACCCACTGCTTGAGAAAATGCATCCAGCATCGGCTGAATAATGTCGCGCTTAAGCTTCAACGACGCCTGATTCACCACCAGTCGCGAAGATATCTGCGCGATCTCCTCGACCGCTTTGAGGTGGTTCGCCTTCAAGGTGTTACCACTACTGACCACATCCACAATCGCGTCTGACAAGCCAACCAGCGGTCCCAGTTCCATCGAGCCATAAAGTTTGATCAAATCTACATGCACACCTTTGCCTGCGAAATGCTCACGCGCAGTCTGCAGATATTTTGTAGCAACGCGCAGACGCGCTCCCTGGCGTACTGCGGCTGCATAATCAAAATCGTCACGCACTGCGACCATCATGCGACAACGTGCAATATTCAGGTCGAGCGGCTGATACAGTCCGCCACCGCCATGTTCATTTAATACGTCTTTGCCCGCCACCCCCATATCTGCCGCGCCATATTGCACATAGGTTGGCACATCGGAAGCGCGTACAATGATCAGGCGTACATCCTCGCGATTGGTAGATAAAATCAGTTTACGCGAGGATTCGGGGGCTTCCAGCGGAATGATTCCTGCCGCTGCAAGCAAGGGCAGAGTTTCCTCGAAAATGCGCCCTTTGGACAAGGCGATGGTAATCATGAATAAACTCTTTCGTATGAACGTAACGGGAATCAACTGACCTGTCACAAACCAGCACTAGCCGTATGGGGCTATCCACCCTCATCAAGCCTGACTATTTTAATCTTCTGATGTTCGCACCAAGCTGCGACAATTTCGCCTCTATATGGGCATAGCCGCGATCCAGATGGTAGATGCGATCAATGATGGTTTCACCCTGTCCAACCAAGCCGGCGATAACCAGACTGGCGGAAGCGCGCAGGTCCGTCGCCATGACTGTTGCACCTTCCAGGCTCGCCACTCCGCGCACCAGAGCGGTATTGCCCTCTACATCTATTTGCGCACCCATGCGGCGCAACTCCTGTACATGCATAAAGCGATTTTCGAAAATGGTTTCCACCATCATTGCACTCCCCTCTGCAATGGCATTCAGCGTCATAAATTGCGCCTGCATATCGGTAGGAAACGCTGGATAGGGAGAAGTACGCAAGTTAACCGCTTTGGGGCGGCCACTCATTTCAAGATGAATTGTATCGGCCTCGAAGCGTAATTTTGCACCGGTCTCGCCGAGTTTCTCCAGCACCGTATCCAGAATATCCGCTCTTGTATTGCGCAAAGTAATGCTGCCGCCGGTTGCAGCTGCGGCGACCAGAAATGTGCCGCTCTCGATACGATCAGGCAGGATACGATGCTCGGTACCATGCAGTTTTTCCACACCCGTGACGGTTATCGTGTCACTGCCTGCGCCTGAAATATTCGCGCCCATTGCTATCAGACAATTGGCCAAGTCGACAACTTCGGGTTCACGTGCCGCATTTTCAAGCACAGTCACACCATCTGCCAGGGCGGCGGCCATCATCAAATTTTCCGTGCCTGTAACACTGACTATATCAAAGAATATGCGTGCACCCTTGAGACGCTTAGCTTGCGCATGAATATAACCGTGCTCAATGGAAATTTGCGCACCCATCGCCTGCAAACCTTTGATGTGCAAATCAACCGGACGCGAGCCGATGGCACATCCCCCGGGCAGGGAAACACGCGCCTCACCGAAACGTGCAACCAACGGCCCCAGTACAAGCACCGAGGCGCGCATGGTTTTCACCATATCATATGGCGCCTCCAGTTTATTCACTTGCGCGCCGTGCAGGGTCATTTGTTCGCCTTGCACTTCGGCAGTCACGCCCATCTGCTGCAACAACTTAAGCATGGTCGCGACATCGTGCAGTTCGGGCACATTACTTAAATGCAGAGGCTCGGCACAGAGCAGGCTCGCGCACATAATCGGCAGTGCCGCGTTTTTTGCTCCGGATATCAATACCTCGCCATGCAGCGTGTTCCCGCCTAGAATCGCTAATTTTTGCATTACTTGTTTTTTTCCTGCCACTCTTGAGGGGTAAATGTTTTCATCGACAAGGCATGAATATCCGTTGTGATGCGGTTACCCAAAGCTTTATTAACCCGCAACTGCCGCTGGATTCGGCTCATGCCTGCAAACTCCTCACTGACAACCACCGCTTCAAAGTGCTGACCATCACCCACCACGGTCAGATAGCTGGTGCTCATGCCCCGGGCTATATCTTTTTGTATGCTTTCTGGAGTAACCATTTTTATAATTTAAGTTATGTGAAAAATATTATTCTGCAGTGCTCAACGCCAGCAACTCCGCGACACCATACAAAGTTGCGAGGCTCATCAAATTGTCAGGAACATGGGTAAACCGCAAATTGACCTTGTTGCGCTGCGCTGCCCGCGTCCAAACCAGCATCAGACTAACCGCAGAGGAATCCACCTTCTCAACCCCGCCAAAATCAATTACCAGGTTGCCGCTCCCTGCCTGGGTATTTAAACTCTCGTTAAATAGTGAATTGACCGTAGCAATGATCACACTGCCAGACAAGTGCAAATGATCTCCGGTACGTGTTATCACTTCGATTCAGCCTTCTTTACAGAGGTGCTGGCCGCTCCCTGATTGAGCTCGGTTAGCGATTTTATCAGGCCATCAATACCCGTTTGCTGCACTTTCTCGGCAAATGATCCACGATGCGTCGCCACCAGGCTAATACCTTCCACCGACAGATCAAACGCCTTCCACCCGGCTGGTGTTAACTCCATTTCATAGTTCACCAAAACTGGCGGGGCATCGGGCCTCAGAATCACTGTTTTGACAGTGACCTCGGTCGCGTCAGCGGGAACCGCAAGAGGTTTGACTTCCACACTGAATTCTTTATACAAGGTAAATGCCTGGGTATAGGTACGCACCAACAAAGTGCGGAATTCAGCAGTCAGCGCAGTTTTTTGCTCTGGTGTTGCAGTTCTCCATGCCCGGCCTACTGCCAGTTTGGTCATCCTTTCAAAATCAAAGTGTGGCAAGACCTTGGCGTCAATAAAATCCAGCAGCTTCTTTTGATTTATTTCATGACCACGCCTGTCCTGGGCTATGAGCTCAAGCACATCGTGCACAGTATCTTTAATCAGCGCGTCCGGGGCAAGGATTTCAGCGCGAGCAGAAATCGGGGAGCCTATCAGCAACATGAACAACAGCGCTTCAAATATTTTCATACTATCCTCGTCATCAAACTACTTGGAACTACCCGCTTTAGCATCTGCCTTGCCATAAATAAATTGACCAATCAAATCCTCTAACACCATCGCTGACTGAGTTTGCTTAATCAAGCCTTCGTCACCCAACATTTTGTCTTCCGCACCCGGCAGCAGGCCAATAAAATTTTCTCCCAACAAACCAGAAGTTTGAATTTTTGCAATAGTGTCACTGGGAAATTGGTAACGCTTATCAAGCTTCAAAAGCACCTTTGCTTGATAGCGCTCTGCATCCAGAACGATCTCGGATACCCGCCCCACCAATACACCGGCACTTCTGACTGAGGCAGTCGGCTTAAGACCACCCACATTGGTAAAATATGCCTGCAATTGATAGGTTTCCGAGACATTGTAGGTACTCAAGTTGCCCACCTTGAGTGCCAGCACCACCAGCGCTGCAATGCCAGCCACAACGAATGCACCCACCCACAAATCAATCGTCCCACGTTCCATACTATTCCCCCTGAAACATAAATGCGGTCAAAATAAAATCCAGTATCAATATCGCCAGCGAAGACTGCACCACCGTACGCGTGGTCGCACCCGACACGCCTTCCGCTGTGGGTGGCGCATCATAACCCTCGAACAAGGCGATGCCAGTCACCGCCACACCAAACACCAGGCTCTTGATCAAGCCATTCAATATGTCATGGTTAAAATCCACAGAGTCCTGCATTTGTGACCAGAACGACCCCTCATCCACCCCAATCAGCACGACTCCCACCACATAGCCGCCGAATACACCCATTGCTGAAAACAATGACGCGAGCAAGGGCATGGAAATCACACCCGCCCAGAATCGCGGTGCCACCAAGCGTGCGATCGGGTTCACCGCCATCATTTCCATAGCAGCGATTTGCTCGGTAGCCTTCATCAAACCGATCTCGGCTGTCATCGCAGAACCTGCACGACTGGCAAACAGCAAGGCAGCCAGCACCGGACCCAATTCGCGCACCAGACTTAGTGCTACCAGCGAACCCAACGCGGACTCTGAACCGTAGCGTTTGAGCGTCTCATAGCCCTGCAAACCCAGCACCATTCCTACAAAGGTGCCGGCCACCAGAATAATAATGAGCGACATAACCCCGCTGGAGAACATCTCTTTCACGGTCAAATGAAAACGGCGAAAGCTCGGGCCGGAATAAAAAAGCACCATCGCAAAAAAACGGCTGGCATAACCTATGCGCCACACAGCATTGACAGTACGACTTCCTATGATTCTTATACTTCTGGCAACAGGCATCAGGCTGGCACTCCCAAATCTTTTTTGTAATCACCACCAGGGTAATGGAATGGAACGGGACCATCAATTTCCCCATTCACAAACTGGCGTACATATGGCATTTCGGAAGCACGAATTTCGGCCGGGGTCCCTTCAGCCACGATTACTCCGTTATCAATGAAGTAGTTATAGTCGACGATTTTGAGCGACTCCTGAACGTCATGGGTAACTATCACTGAAGTCGCTCCCAGGGCGTCATTCAGACGACGAATCAAATTACCCACTACGGACAATGAGATGGGGTCCAGCCCGGCGAATGGCTCATCGTACATGATAAGCATCGGATCCAAAGCAACCGTACGCGCCAGTGCCACGCGCCGCGCCATACCGCCTGAAAGCTCGGCAGGCATCAAGGCATGGGTAGCGCGCAAGCCGACAGCATGCAATTTCATCATCACCAAATCGTGAATAATCTCTTCCGGCATATCCGTATGCTCGCGCATCTGAAATGCCACGTTGTCGTATACAGACATATCCGTAAACAGCGCGCCAAACTGGAACAACATGCCCATCTTGCGGCGAATATCATACAAACCCTGCTGGTCCAGTTCATGTATCACCTGCCCATCCACTTTCACAGCACCCTTGGTCGGTTTAAGCGAGCCGCCAATCAGCCGTAAAAGCGTGGTTTTTCCACAACCGCTCCCCCCCATGACCGAAATCACTTTCCCTTTGGGGAGAGTCATATTGATACCTTTGAGGATAGGACGACTGCCGTATGCAAAATTGATGTCGTGAATTTCGACTAGCGCTTGTGAAGATGTCACGTATTTTAATCCAGACGGGTTTTGAGATTCGCATTCTAAACTACGCACCCCTCAACCACAACATTAGGGAACACTGATTTGATCAAATCAGTACTTTCCTCACTTGAGCTTGCCTTGATTGCGGGATATTCTCCGGGCTTCAAGGAAAATCTTCTGCACCCTTATATTTTGAATAGCGAACAGACCCTGCCCAGCTTATTGATTGTCGATGACGATACACTCATCCGCGATTCATTGCGCCTTGCACTGACAGACAACTTCGATGTTCATCTTGCAGAAAACCGCATCCAGGCAATTAAACTGCTACGCAATATGGGCATTCCGCCCCAGTTGGCACTTATTGATTTGGGCCTGCCACCCACGCCACACCGCCCTACCGAGGGCTTCCGCCTGATTACAGAATTACTCGCACATTCTCCGAGTATCAAAATTATTGTACTGTCCGGGCAAGATGAAGAAAGTAACGCCAGGCACGCACGCACCTTGGGTGCGGTTGACTTCATTGCAAAACCCTGCACTCCCGAATACATCAAGATCCAGCTGCAAAATGCCCTGCTGATTCAAACCACCGAGCATGAGCAACAAGCTGCGGACATTGACCTGCTCGGCATTATAGGCCTGAGCCCGCCGATGCAAGCGATGCGCAATCAGATTGAGCTATATGCTCCCACTCCCTTCCCTGTCCTAATTGAAGGCGAATCTGGCAGCGGCAAAGAGCTGGTTGCCGCTGCAATACAAAGGCTTAACCAGAACAGAAACTCGCCCTTCCTGGTTTTTAATTGTGCCGCCATCTCTCCCAATCTGCTTGCCGCAACACTGTTTGGACATGCCAAGGGAGCTTACACAGGCGCCAATCAGGCACAGAGCGGATTCTTTGAAGACGCCGGGGAAGGCATCCTGTTTTTGGACGAAATTGGTGAGCTACCGCCGGATTTGCAGGCAAATTTACTGCGCGTGCTGGAAAATGGCGAGTTCCAGCGTGTAGGCGAAACCACCACTCGCAAGAGCCGAGCCCGCATCATCGCCGCCACCAACCGCGACCTGCGGCAGGAAGTCCGCGCGGGAAATTTTCGAACTGATCTCTATCACCGTCTGAGTGTATTTACCATCCATGTCCCGCCTTTGCGTGAGCTGGGTCCGGATAAATTATTGTTACTGGATCATTTTCGAGACCTCTACGCCAAGCAAATCAATCGAACAAAGTTTACATTGGACTCCAAAGCGCAACAACTTTGGGAAACCTATCCCTTCCCCGGCAATACACGAGAGCTACGCAACATTACCATACGCCTGATCACAAAATACCCTGGACTGAGCGTCAATGCCGAACAACTTGGAACCGAGCTGGATCTGCCACATATTGCCAGACTTCAAGCTGACTCTGACCCGCTAGCGCGGGCACGCGAAGTATTGCAGCAATCTCAAAGTTTTAATCTTGATCATTTACTGCTGGAACAAACCAGTCACTACATAAACGCTGCGATGGAGCTAACACACAACAACATAAGCGAAGCGGCCAAACTACTTGGCATTAACCGCACTACGTTATATAGTCGCATGGACGCACTGCAAAAACACAATAAAACCAACGCTTCTGCCGTAACAATGAACGCTGAAAATGGCAACTGACCCTTGTAAAATTTATCGGCGTATTGATGTTTTTTGGAATAATAAAAACGGCTCGCCTTTCTGGAAAAATAAATGTATTTAGATCATTTCGGGCTTAAAGAATCGCCCTTCAAAATCACTCCGGTCACTGATTTTTTCTTCCCTGGGGCAAATCGTGCGGAGATTCTCGATGCCCTGCTCTATGCTATAACCGATAGCGAAGGGATCATCAAAGTCACAGGAGAAGTGGGCAGCGGTAAAACCATGCTGTGTCGTATGCTACTGGAACGGCATCCCGATACAGTTGAAGCTGTATATCTGGCCAACCCCAGCTTGTCACGCGAGGAAATGCTGTATGCAATTGCGGACGGACTCAACCTCAACCTTGAAGGTCAACGCGTCAACGTCATCCTGCAAACCCTGCAAAATCACCTCGAATTAAAAATTAGCCAGGGTAAACGCATCGTCATACTGGTGGACGAAGCACACGCAATGCCACTGGAAACAATGGAAGAGTTACGCCTGCTGTATAACCTGCAGGTAGGCAACCACAAGCTGCTGCATATTGTTTTGTTTGGCCAGCCCGAGCTTAACGATAAGCTGAGTCAGCCCAACATGCGCCAACTCAAGGATAGAATTGTCCATCATTTTTCCATGCTGCCCTTGTCGCAAAATATTATTGAATCATATCTGTTGTTCCGTATGCGCACGGCAGGCTATCGCGGCCCTACCCCGTTTTCAATTGCTGCCGCAGCTTTAATAGGCAAGGCTTCACAAGGACTGATGCGGCGCGTCAACATCCTCGCCGACAAATCATTACTGGCCGCTTTTGTGGAAAACACACACAATGTCGAGGTGCGCCATGTCCAGGCCGCCATCCGCGACAGCGAGCTTGGCCCGACAACTCAAGCCTGGTGGCAGCGCAGAAGTGCTGTAATAACGGGTTTTGCCTTAATCCTGGCAGCCGTCCTCATTGCCTCCGGCGGCTGGCTGCTCGGCAGCAGGCATGAAGTAAAACCGAGAGAGACTGCAGCAAAGCCCCTCACCACACCCAATTTCACCCCTCTAGTCGCAGCATCTGCCGTTGCTGAAGCAAATCTGCAGGCGTCGTCATCTTTTGTCGCTGACACCTCAACTTCTGCCGCGCTACCTGCTACGGGTGTCGACATCAAACCCGTAGCATTACAATCCTCCCCAACCCCCGTTCCCTTAGCAGCACATGAGGCAACACGCACTTCCAACACGGCAAATATCAGCCAGTCGCCATTGCTTGAACAACGGCTCGCAGCAGCACAGATAATGCTGTCAAAAAGCCCCCCAGGTAGCGCCAGCATCCAGTTGTATTACACCAGCAACTTGCAACCTTCACGCATTGAAAGATTTCTTACGCGTGCAGACAGCCTGGGAATACTCCACGAAATTTATGTTTTACCTATAAAAATCAATGGAAGAAAAGGTCTTCGTGTGTTATACGGTGTGTATGCGAACAACGATATCGCGCTAGCAGCCATACAACAACTGCCGAAGCGTTATTTGGATGCTTATGCGCCGGCAATATACCAATTAAAAAATTAAGTAATTTTTTAATTGGTAAAATATAATGTATTTAATAAGATATTGAACGCGCAATAGAATAATTACAATTATCTGGCGTTCCTTTAGGAGGAAAAAATTGAAGTTCATCCATACACCCGCATATTTGACTTGCGCGTTGCTCGCTGCATGTGGGACTACCCCCATTGCACCGTCCGATAGACATATCCAGCAACCCGACGCAGCTTCGTCAAACAGCAACGCAGATATCCCGCAATCCAACAAGCGCACCATTCCGCTCTCGCCCCCCAAACCCACAGCCAGGGTGGAGACCTACAGCGTCGTGGTGAGCAATCTGCCGGCACAAGAAATTTTGTTTGCGCTGGCGCGCGACGCGAAAATTAATCTTGATATTGGTGCCGGCATTCAAGGCAATGTTTCAATCAACGCAATCAACCAGACCCTGCCGCAAATTCTTGACCGGATTTCTAAGCAGGTTGACATGCGCTATGAGCTGGAGAATGGCACGTTGTCAGTAATGCCGGACAAGCCTTTTTTGAAAACGTACAAAATTGATTTTATCAACATGACTCGCTCCTCAAAGAGCAGCAACTCGACTTCCAGTCAAATTAGCGGTGGCAGTACCGGGACTACCGGTGCAACCGGTGGGAATGCTGCATCAACCACGGTTACCAGCGACACCAAAAACGACCTGATGGAAAGCCTGGTAAAAAATGTGACTGACATCATCCTGGAGGAAGACAGACTTAAATTCAAATCACAAAAAGAAACAACCAATTTAAATAAAGTTGTTGCGCAGGGTGATGGCGCTGCGGCGGCTTATACGGGTGCGCCCGGAGGCAAAGGGAAGCAGGCAGGCAGTGGCGATTCAGGGCCGGCGGGAGGAGCCTCGGGCGCGGGTAACGAAACTGTTCAAGCTTCGGGAGCTGCGAAAGCGACTGTTGCCGAGTTTGAAAAATCTGTCAGTGTGTTTGCCAATAAAGAGACCGGTGTACTGCTGGCCCGTGCGACCACACGCCAGCATGAAAAAATACAGGAATTTATCGACAGGGTGATGACGACAGCCAAACGCCAGGTACTGATCGAAACGACCATTGTCGAAGTACAACTGAATGATCAATACCAGCAAGGCATCAATTGGTCGCGTGCGCTGCTCGGCGCCCAGGGTTTCGCCATAAGCCAGGCAGGAACGGTGGGAATAGGCGCTACTGCGGGCGCACTTACCCTCAGCTACATTGACCCCACCTCCCGCTATGGCAACATCCTCGCCTCTGTCCAGTTGCTGGAACAATTTGGCAATGTAAAAGTGCTGTCCAGCCCCAAACTTTCCGTCATGAACAATCAAACCGCCTCCCTGAAAGTGGCGGATAGCAAGGTGTATTTCACCCTTACCGCGACTTCGGCTGTCTTGTCCAGCACGGGTTCCGTCATATCCAACGCAATTTACACCACCACCCCTAATTCTGTCTCAGTCGGGTTAACCATGAGCGTCACCCCGCAGATCAGTGATAGCGATACGGTTACCATTAACGTACGCCCCTCTGTCTCACGCATTATCGGCTATGCCAAAGACCCCAACCCCACCCTTGCCAACCCGTGCGGGGCGGGCGTAGCAAACTGCAACATTCCTGCAATCGAGAACAATATTCCAGAAATTCAGACACGCGAAATGGAGTCCATCATCAAGATTGAAAGCGGCCAGACCGCGGTGATGGGAGGCTTGATACAAGAATCCATCAACAACAATTCCTCCGAGGTGCCTTTCATGGCGCGCCTTCCATTGATCGGCAACCTGTTCCAGAATCGCAATGACAAAACAACCAAATCCGAGCTGGTCATATTCCTGCGACCGGTAGTCATCAAGGATGCCAGCCTCAATGGCGACTTCAAAGGATTTGCCAACAACTTGCCCAATGCAGACTTCTTCCATGAAGATGCAAGAGGCGAATCCACAGGGCGATAATCATGAGCCTACTTCTTGATGCACTCAAAAAATCGGGCTCTGGCCAGCAAATGGAATCTAACAGCCACTCAACGCCGGGCGGACTTTCCGAAATGTCATTGGAAGAGTTGCCTAACAGACCCATGGCTGTTTCGCCGTCACCCGGCACAGCATCAAATCCATCCCCCCGCAGTACCGGGGAAAATTTATTTGCGGCGAAGAAAGCACCTGCACGCAAAAAGTTCAACTACACCCTGGGTATCGTTCCCACCGCCAGTATCATCGGCCTGGTACTGGGAACAGCGGGAGGGATTTACGTGTGGTACGAAATCCAGCCACCCAAACAAGTTCTGCGCAGCATTCCACCGCCTGCCGTTGTAGCCAATATAGCCCCGGCCCCCTATGTACCGCTTGCCCTGCCTCCGGCAAGCCTGCCCGCAGCCAGACCACCTGCTGCAGAATCCCCGGGAAAAATTATTCCCCGGGCTGCGGCATCAGTCAACGGTGCCCGCGTCGGCAGCGCAAGGCGCGCCTCTGGCACGCAAACCGGGGCGGGCATACAGATACAAAAACAATCCGAGAATGACGGGATATATAACACATTGACAGCGGCCTACCAGGCTTACCAAAACGGAGACTTAGGCACGGCATGGCAGCATTACCGTGAGGTTTTGCAAAAAGAGCCTAAAAATCGCGATGCCTTGCTCGGTATGGCGGCTATCGCCCAACAGCAGGGACAGGATGACGCCGCCATGCAATATTACCGGCAAGTGTTGATGCTTGACCCGCGCGACCCGGCTGCACAAGCAGGCATGTCTGCTTTCTCCACCGGCGATGTTGCAGTCAAAGAAAGCCGCCTCCAGCTGAGCCTTGCGCAAACGCCCCAGTCGGCAGCTCTCCACTTTGCCCTGGGAAATTTATACAACGAACAATCACGCTGGGGCGATGCACAACAGGCTTACTTCAACGCGATCAGATTGGAGCCGGGGAATGCGCTGTATGTTTTCAACCTTGCAACCAGCCTGGATCATCTGGGGCAGAGAAAACTTGCCGCGCAGTACTACGGGCAAGCCTTGCAAATGGACGCAACGGGCAATGCCGGTTTTGACCGCGTGCGAACACAACAGCGCCTGAACCAGTTATCTGCCCCCTGAGCCCAAACGACAGAAAGAAAGTTATGGCAGCGCCGCAACAACAATCACAGCTTCCTATCGGACAGCTGCTCATGTCAAAAGGTGTGATCAGCGAGGATCAGCTGCGTATTGCCGTTCAGGAACAACATAAAAATCACCAGCCGATTGGGTCATTATTGGTGCGTCTGGGCTTTCTTTCCGAGGCCACCATCCGTGATGTGCTGTCTGAAAATCTGGGTAAAGAAAGTGTAGACCTCACCACCGTCATTATCGATTCAGCCGCCATCGCGCTGGTACCCAAAGATGTGGCACGCCGTTATCAGCTGCTGCCATTGTCTCTGGACGCAACCAACAAAATTCTGATACTGGCCATAGCCGACCCCAACAATATTCTTGCACTGGATCAGGTGCGCGCCTTGCTGCATGGCGAATATCAACTCATCACTCAGGTGGCCAGCGAGTCTGACATCGTGCGCGCGATCGATCAGTATTACGGCTTTGAACTGTCTATTGACGGCATCCTGCACGAAATCGAGCCGGGTGATATGGAGTACCAGTCGCTGAATCAGGGTGTCACCGAATTTAGCCAACCCGTTGTGCGCCTGATCGACGCACTCTTTACCGAGGCAGTACAGCAAAGCGCGTCCGATATACACTTCGAACCGGAGAGCAGCTTCCTGCGCATCCGCTACCGCGTCGACGGCGTGTTGCGCCAGGTGCGCAGCCTGCACAAGAGTTTCTGGCCTGCGATGGTGGTGCGCATGAAGGTGATGAGCGGCATGAACATTGCCGAAACTCGCGCCCCCCAGGATGGCCGCATATCGCTGCGACTCTCCGGCCGACCGATTGATTTTCGTGTGGCTTCGCACCCTACAACCCATGGCGAAAACCTGGTACTGCGCATACTGGACAGGCAAAAAGGCATTGTGCCGATCAACCAGATTGGCCTCGACGACGAGGCACTGACCACACTCAAACTGATTATCGCCAAACCGGAAGGGATTATTCTGGTAACGGGCCCCACGGGTAGCGGCAAGACGACCACACTTTATTCGGTGCTGAACCATGTCAACACCGAATCGGTCAATATCATGACCCTGGAAGATCCGGTGGAATACCCCATCCCGCTGATCCGCCAGTCTTCGGTTAACGAAGCCGCCAAGCTGGATTTTGCCAGCGGTATACGCTCCATGATGCGGCAAGACCCGGACATTATCCTGGTCGGCGAAATTCGCGATCATCCCACCGCAGAAATGGCCTTCCGTGCCGCCATGACCGGGCATCAGGTGTATTCCACGCTGCATACCAATTCGGCTATTGGCGCGATACCGCGTCTGCTTGACATCGGTATCCTGCCCGACATTATGGCGGGGAATATTATCGGCATCATCGCGCAACGGCTGGTGCGCGTGCTGTGCCCGCATTGCAAATATTCATATCAGCCCGATGCGAATGAACGCAAACTGCTGGGCATCCAGGCCACTCACGAACAAACAGTATATCGGGCCGCTGGCTGCGACCTGTGCTTCCACCAGGGCTATAAGGGACGTGTCGCCATTATGGAACTACTCAAAATGGACAGCGACCTGGACGATCTGGTGGCTCACCGTGCCAGCATCCGCGACCTGAAACAGGCTGCGCTGGACAAAGGCTTCCGCCCGCTTGCATCCGATGGTTTGCAGCGCGTGTTGCAAGGCATTACCTCACTCTCCGAAGTCGCCCGTGTGGTCGACTTAACCGATCGCATGGGCTAAGGCGCGCACATGGCAATGTACTCTTACAGAGCGATCAACAACCTTGGGAAAAACTCCAGAGGGTTGCAGGACGCCGCCAATCTGATCGACCTCGAATTGCACCTGAAGCGCAGCGGGCTGGACTTAATCAGCGCCCGTGTGGTTGAAAGCAATTCAACTTTCGGCATGAAAAAAATCAAGCGGCCAGACCTGATCACCTTCTTTTTTAATCTTGAACAGCTTACTCGCGCCGGCGTCCCACTGCTTGAGTGCCTGGGTGATTTGCGCGACAGCATGGAAGAACCCGTGTTCCGCGAGATTATCGCCAACCTGGTCAAGTCTATCGAAGGCGGTAAAAAACTTTCCCAGGCGATGGCCATGCACCCCAATGCTTTCGATAAAATTTTCGTCAGCCTGACCCATGCGGGAGAGGAAAGCGGCCGACTGGTAGAAGTATTCAAGCACCTCACAGAATCGATCAAGTGGCAGGATGAAATGGCCACGCAAACCAAAAGCATGCTGATCTACCCTCTTTTTGTCGGTACGGTTGTGCTGGGTATAACCTTCTTCCTGATGATCTATCTGGTGCCGCAACTGGTCGGTTTCATCAAGGGCATGGGCATGGAAATTCCGTTCCAGACCCGCTTGTTATTGGCCACCTCCAGCATTTTCGTCCATTACTGGTACATCCTGCTGGCCACCCCCGTATTGCTTTTTGCCGCCTTCAAGGGTGCGTTGATCTTACAACCCGGCCTGCAATACCATGTGGACAATCTCAAGCTGCACATCTGGCCTACCGGCCCGGTTTTGCGCAAGATTATTCTGGCGCGTTTCGCCAACACCTTTGCGATGATGTATGGTTCGGGCATCACCATACTGGAGTGCCTCGCCAACTCCAAAGATCTGGTCAACAACCAGGTCATGGCAAAAAGCATGGAACAAGTCATCGCTGAAATTGAATCGGGCAAAAATCTCACCCAAAGCTTTCAGCACACCGGCATGTTCCCGGCACTGGTAATCCGCATGCTTAAAGTGGGAGAAGCAACCGGGCAGCTGGACCTCGCACTCCTCAATATCAGTTATTTTTATGACCGTGATGTCAAAGATTCGATCAAGAAAGTACAGGTCATGATAGAGCCCACCATGACGATAATACTCGGTGCACTGCTGGGCTGGGTCATGCTCTCGGTACTTGGTCCAATCTATGACATCATCGGCAGGGTACAAATTTAATGGGCACTTCTAAAAACTTAAACCTGAATTGTTCATTGGGCTTAAACCCCTCCCAACCTCCCCTTGACAGGGGAGGATCTGATCGCGCTCTCCCCCTGTTAAGGGGGAGCTGGAGGGGGTTTGGTTCTAATTGATTATCAGAGTTAAATTTTCTACGCACCTTGTCTCGCTTAGAACTTTGAAATTTTAGAAGCACCCCAAAGGACTCAAATGTCACGCAAAACATTATTCTTTCTAAGTTCTGACAACTTCCATGCCCATGTCTGGAAAAATGGGAAACTCGCCCAAGGTTACTATTTCTCGAATAGTGCTGAAGGTCTGGAGCGATTTTCTGATTTTTTGCGCTCACATCAAGATCCCGCCTATATTCTGGTCGATTTGATTGAGGAAGATTTTCGCCAGGAAACCGTGCCGCACCTGACCGGTTCAAGCCACCAGGCGCTGGTCCAGCGTAAATTTGACCAATACTACCGCAGCACCCCCTTTCGGCTGTCGCGCCTGCAACAGCGTCAAACGGAAGGTCGCCGCGATGATGAATTACTGTTTTCAGCACTCACCAATCCCGGGCGCATCACCGCGTGGCTGGACTTGTTGCTGCTGCATAAAACCCCCATCGCCGGCATTTATTCCATTCCCCATGCCACCACGCCGCTCATCAGGGATATCGATTCCGATCACCTGCTGTTGCTGTCATGGGAAAAAGACGCAGGTTTGCGCCAGAGTTATTTTTTGAACAAGCGCCTGCGCTTTTCACGTCTGACACCCGTCAAGTCCAATAGCTCTTTCCCCGATGCGATCGCTACCGAATCTGCCCGCACCCAGCAATACCTGCAAAGTCTGAGCCTGACCCCGCAAGGCGAACTGCTCAATGTGCATATCATCTGCCACGCCAATGACAGGGCGCAACTGGATGCACACCTCAGCAGCAACAGTAATATGCAGTACGCCTACCTCGACCTGCAACAACTGGGCAGGCACATCAAGTCAAAAAGTACTTTTGCAGACTCCGATGCCACGCCGCTGTTTCTGCATTTGCTTGCCACCCAGCCGCCGCACGCCAACTACGCCACGCCCGCCCACACCCACTATTTTCAACTATGGCAGTCCAGGCGCGGCCTGTTTGCTCTGGCCGCCGCAACCGCGCTCGTTTGCCTGGTCTGGAGCACACTCTCTTTCATGCAGGGAAGTGGTGTGAATGAGGAAATTGACACCCTAAAATCTCAAACCGGCAACATGATGCAGGTGGCCCGGCAAATAACCCAGCAGTTCCCCACCACTACTTATAGCAGTAGCGGCATCACAGCATCCGCCTCGGATATGAAAACTGCCGTCACCGTTTTTCGCAGCTTGCAGCAACACTCAGTACCTCCGGAACAAATACTCCAGGGTCTGTCGACCACCCTGGACAACTTCCCGCGCATCCGCACCAACAAGCTGGCCTGGAAAACAAGTGCTGCAGCGAGTAGTGTCCCCGAGCAAGAAATCACCTTCAACGGTGAACTGGCCGATTTTGGTAATGACTACCGTGGCGCACTGAATTATCTGGAACGCTTTCAGCTCATGTTGACTCGGGCTGGCTACACCGTCACTCCGGTAAAACTGCCGCTTGATTTCAGCACCAAAGCCAGCATCAGCGCCGATATCAGCGACAACCACGACAAACCCTCCGAGTTTTTGCTGAAACTTGTCTGGAGGCAACAGCAATGACATTTTCCCAAGACGACCTGCCCTATCTCAAATGGAGCCTATTCACTCTCATCCTCACCATTGCACTGGGCGGCGGCACGGTTTTTTTCAGCCAGAAATATGCCGATGATGCGCAAAAAGCCAGGCGCAACGCACAACAACAGGTGACCGAAGTGCGCAGCAAAGTCAGTGCCGCGCGCGACGACCAGGCCAACATGGCCGCCTACACCAAAGAATACTCCGCCATACAGCAGCGCGAGATCATCGGCGATGAACAGCGCCTAAACCTGATAGAGGGCCTGGAAGCCCTGCGCAAACGCAGCCGTGTGCTGGACTTCAAGTACACCATCGCCCCGCAACAAGCCTATAAACCGCCTATGGCGCTGGACAGCGGTAATTTTGACCTCAAGCTCAGCCCGATGAAACTGCAAATTGAACTACTGCACGAGGGGCAACTCTTAAACTTGTTTGACAGCCTGCGCCGCGATATGAACGGCTGGTTTATACTGGAGCAATGCACACTGGAAAGAAGCCCCGGCACTTACGCGCAACTCAAGGCGGATTGCGCCGGTGGCTGGCTGACCATGAAGAACAGGAATGCGAAATGAAACCTTTAAACCCTGATCATCTACCAAGCTCAAACCCCTCCCAGCCTCCCCTTGTCAGGGGAGGAGCGCGTTTTGCTCTCCCCCTGTCAAGGGGGAGCTGGAGGGGGTTTGCCTCTAATAGACAATATGGACTTTTAACCGCCCTCCTGCTTGCCTGCATCCCCAACGCAAACGCAGCAAGCCTTGGCCGATTGTTCTTCACCCCCGAACAACGCACCCACCTCGATTATACCTACGCCCGCAATGCCCCCGTTGAAGGCAACGCATCCCCCTTTTTCACCGTAAATGGCATCGTGCAAAAACAGGGGGGTGCTCGCACCGTATGGGTCAATGGCGTGTCGCAAAACGTGGACAACACCGGCGAACGTACTCCAACAACGCAGACCGTGACGATACCGGGTAAATCTCAAGTCATGAAAATGAAAGTCGGGGATAAAATATTGCTGGATCAACCCGCTCCCTCACCCCAGACCGCACCCGGCGAATAAACCATGTCAGCCTTATTGCCAGCCAACGTCCTGCTGCCCCGCTTGCGCAAACAGCGCGGTGCGGTGTTGATGGTGATGCTGGTGATCCTGATAGTAGGTATAGCTGCGCTGTTGGTGAGTTCGCTCAACAGTACTACACTACTCGCTGAGCGTAGCAACATTACCTCCATAGCATTAGCTCAGGCAAAGGAGGGTTTGATCGGGCGTGCAGTGACTGATGGAAATCACCCAGGAAGTTTACCCTGCCCTGACATTAGCAATAACGGAACAGCTCCATCTACTGTAGGCCAGCCAGGACTCAACTGCCCAAGCTATATTGGCCGGTTGCCATGGAAATCGTTGGGGCTACCCGACCTGAGAGACGAATCAGGAGAAAGACTATGGTATGCACTGTCTCCCAATTATCGTGACAGTACCGGAAATACAATCAACAGCAATACCGTCGGCACACTACAAATTTACGATAACAGTGGAACGACACTCCTCACGCCAGCCGGCTATGAAGCTGCTGCCATTGTTTTTGCACCTGGAGTTGTTATTGGATCTCAGCTACGAGGAGATCTGGCAAATCAGAATCTACCTTCGAACTACTTGGATATCGGTCCGAATAACATCAACAATTCGAACTTAAATGGCCCCTTCATTGCGGCAGACAAAGCCAGTTCATTTAACGACAGGCTAATGATCATCAAAACACGCGATATCATTTCAATAGTTGAAAAGCGTGCCTCCAAGGATTTAACTACAGCATTCGCTTCATACTTTGCCAGCTATGGTAAATATCCCAATCCTGCGAACTTCAGCTCATGTACATCTGTAAGCACATGCCCCAGCGACAATACGGTTTGTCTGGGTAAAATCCCCTTAACGGCAATAACTACGTATTTGCCGAATACTTGGTTTGCTGGTAACAAATGGTTCGATGTAGTTTATTACACGGCTGGCACCAGCTTCATGAGCGGCGGAATGGGGATGGGCTGCTCCACAACACTTAATTTTTCGGGTGTTAATTCCAAGGGGCTGTTTATTATGCCAGGAGTACCAGTAAATGGCATTGTCCGTGCCACCAGTTTAGATACAAGTAGTATTGCGAGTTATATTGAAGATATTGAGAATCAAAATCTTGATGCAAATTATGTCACACCGAGTGCAAACTCAAATGACTCGTTGCATATCTTACCCTGAGTAACCAATGGAAAAAATCACCTCTAACAAATTTATACCGTATGGATTCTCTCTCATCGAGATGGCCATCGTGCTGTTCATCGTCGCATTACTACTGGGTGGCCTATTACCCACAATAAGTAGCCAACTTGAACAGAAAAACAGAAGTGACACCAGAAAACAATTGGATGAAATTCAGCAAGCATTGTTTGGCTATGCCATCATAAACAAACGATTGCCCTGCCCAGCAATTAAAAATCAGACCATGCTTGTAAATCCTGCCACAGCCGGTAGACCTGACATCAACATCACCACGGGTACCTGTAATACAAACCCTGGTGTACTTCCCTGGATAGAATTAGGTTTAAACGAAACTGATGCCTGGGGTAGAAGATTTACATATTCCGTGACAAGCAGTGCATTCACTACAAATCTCGGCTTTACACTAGCAAGCACAGGCACATTAACAATACAAGATGCCACGGTAGGTAACATTATTGCCAGTAACATTCCTGCGGTTGTTATATCCCATGGAGCCAATGGAAAGGGTGCCTATACCCCGCAAGGAATCCAGATTCCGAATACCAGCGCAGGCACTGACGAAATAACAAATTCCACAATTGGTACGACTTTGTTTGTGAGTCATGACTCTAGACCGGACTTCGATGACCAAGTAGTCTGGATCTCACCCAACACCCTATTTAATCGCATGGTTGCAGCAAGTGTCCTTCCCTAACCCCCACCCCACTCACAGATGTCATCCCCCAACAATAACCTCACCACCATAGCACCTCCCTCATGGCAGCCCACCATCTGGTTATTGTCACTTTTGACCCTGCTTTTTCTCTTCGTCTGGGTAGCGCCGTTTTCTCACCCTTTTGAAAAGCTCGTGAATTACCTGCCGCTGCACACCGTCTCGGAAACAATTGCCGTGGTGCTTTCTGTACTGATTTTTTCGGTTGGGTGGAATGCATATGTGCCGTCGCGCGCACGTAATGTGGTGTTGATTTCCTGTGCGTTTTTGTGCGTGGCTTTGCTCACGTTGGGGCATTTTATGTCCTATACGGGTATGCCGGATTTTGTCACACCGGGCACTGCATCCAAATCCACCACTTTCTCATTGGCGGCACGTTTGATTGCCGCCATAGCCTTATTGGCCTCCATTGCTATTGACTGGAAGCCATTCAGCACTGCGCGCACGCGGTATTTCATTGGCGCGCTTTTCACTGCCTATGTCACCCTGGCTTATGTGCTTATTCTGTTTTTCCCGGCGGTATTGCCCAATACTTTCATTGCTGGAAAGGGAGTCACGCCCTTTGCCGTTATTATTCAATTTGTGATTGTTTTAAGCTATACCTCTTCCATCGTATTGCTCTGGCAGCGTATTGGAAAGCGGGTTACGGATAATGAATATTCAAGAAATCTATTGATTGCCGTGTGTATCCTCGCGCTCAGCGAGCTGTGCTTTACGCTGAATTCAAATATCAGCGATACTTTCAACCTGCTCGGTCACCTGTACAAAATTCTTGCATTTGTTTTTCTGTACAAAGCCATATTCATGATCAGCGTTAAAGTTCCATTCGAGAAACTTCAAATTTCTCAGGAACTGATATTCGGCGAAAAAGAACTGGCCCAGGTCACCCTTAATTCTATCGGCGATGCGGTCATTACGACCGATATCCATGGCCATGTACAGTTGCTCAACCCGATCGCAGAAATGCTCACAGGCTGGTCACAACACGAAGCAGCGGGAAAACCTCTCGACGAGGTGTTTTATATCGTTAACCAGGCAACGAGACAGCCGATCGAAAACCCCGCTTACCGTGCCATCAGCGAAGGCGCGATTGTCGGCCTGAGCAATCACTCGGTTCTGATATCACGAAATAATATTGAATATTCCATTGAAGATTCTGCTGCGCCCATACGCGACAGCGCGGGTAATATTCTGGGCTGTGTGCTGGTGTTCCACAACATCACCGAGAAATACCAGCTTTTGGAACGGATGTCATGGCAGGTCGGGCACGACACTTTAACGCACTTGCCTAACCGCACATTACTCACAGATCGAATTGGCCAGGCTATCGCCCATGCGGAGCAACAGGATCAATTGCTGCCCGTGTGTTTCATGGATCTGGATGGATTTAAGGCAGTTAATGACCAGTATGGTCATGACCTTGGAGACAAATTATTAATTGAGGTTGCGCGACGCCTGACCAATGCAGTCCGTGTTGTTGATACCGTTTCCCGGTTGGGCGGTGACGAATTTGTTTTGCTCCTTAATGAAATTCACACGATGGATGAGGTCGATCTGCTGCTAAGCCGCATCCTCGATGAAATGGCCCGTCCTTTCCGGATCGGTGAGGAAACCCTGATGATTTCCGCCAGCATAGGTGCGACCATCTACCCGTTTGATGCCAGCGATACCGACACCCTGTTGCGCCACGCCGACCAGGCGATGTATCAGGCCAAACAAAGCGGGCGTAACCGCTTTCATCTTTTCGACTCCAGCATGGATCTCCTGGTCCATGAGCATCACCAGCAACTGGCACGCCTGGAACTGGCATTGGAGCAGAACGAGTTATGCCTGTATTACCAGCCCAAGATCAATTTAAAGAACAATAAAATAATCGGCATGGAGGCACTTCTACGCTGGCAGCATCCGGAACTGGGGCTGCGTAGTCCTCTCGATTTCTTACCCCTGGCGGAAGATTCGAATTTAATTGTAGACATTGGAAACTGGGTACTGGACGAGGCTCTACGCCAAATATCAGAGTGGCATAAAGCAGGCCATGACTGGGTGATCAGCGTGAATATCGCCGCACGACAATTGCAGCGCCATGATTTCGTCAGCAACCTGCAATCCCTCATGGCCAGGCATCCCGGCGCCCAAGCGCAGAGCCTGGAGCTTGAAATTCTGGAATCCAGCGCCCTGCAAGACATGGACCATGTACGAACCATCATCCTGTCTTGTCAAAAGATGGGAATCAGTATCTCTCTGGATGATTTTGGCAGCGGCTATTCTTCACTGGCCTATCTGCGACACTTGCCGGTCAATACCCTGAAAATCGATCAATCATTTGTGATAAACATGCTTGATGACGAGGAAGACAGCGCTCTGGTGGACGGCATACTGCAAATGGCCAATGCATTTAAACGCAATGTGATTGCCGAAGGAATGGAAACCGCCGCGCATGGTGCGCTACTGCTCAAGCTGGGCTGCAGTATGGCTCAAGGCAACGGCATTGCGCGTCCCATGCCCGCTGCAGAGGTACCTGAATGGGCCGCTCAATTCAAACCCGACCCCAGGTGGCAAAACTATCCGGCAGCGCTCGTGGGATGGGGACGCATTGCCGCTGAAACTACACAGCCCCAGTCGGAACTGTCTTTGTAATGATGCAGCCTGGAAGCAATAAATTGAGCAGCAAGTTGCGCCCCGGCATTACGCGCGCCGCCAGGTAGTACCCGCTGCACTGTCTTCCAGCACGATCCCGCCCTCCAGCAACACCTTGCGTATACGGTCCGACTCGGCAAAATTTCTGGAAAGTTTCGCTGCTGTCCGCGCTGCAATCTGCTCGTCGATTTGCGCTTCGTTCAATCCATCTGACAAAACACTGCCCTGCAAAAACTCCTTCGCGTCACGCTGCAGCAGACCCAGCACTCCACCCAGCGCCCTGAGCTGGCTAGCTTGTTCTAAAGTGGCCGATTTATTCACTTCATTTGCCAGGTCAAACAATACGGCCATCGCTTCCGGCGTATTGAAATCATCATCCATTGCAGCCTTGAAGCGTTGCGCATGGGGAGTGCTCCAATCAACGGCACCCTCTCCCTCAATCCCTCTCCCACTTGTGGGAGAGGGAAGTTTGCCCCCCTCTCCCACTTGTGGGAGAGGGGCTGGGGGAGAGGGAGTGTTTTTAAGCGCCGTATACAAACGCGTCAGCGCACTCTTTGCATCATCAATATGTACATCGGAATAGTTCAGTGGACTGCGGTAATGAGCGCGCAGGATGAAGAAACGAAACACTTCGGCATCGAATTTTTGCAGCACTTCGCGTATGGTAAAAAAATTACCCAGCGACTTCGACATCTTTTCATTGTCCACACGCACAAAACCGTTGTGCATCCAGTAGTTCACGAAGGTGCACCCACCTCCATCATCATTCAAGCTTGCACCTTCGGATTGCGCGATTTCGTTTTCATGGTGAGGAAACTGCAAATCGGCACCACCCCCGTGTATATCGAAATGCTTGCCGAGTAGTTCCGAACTCATCGCCGAGCATTCAATATGCCAGCCGGGACGGCCAACACCCCATGGCGAAGCCCATTTCACTTCGGCGGGTTCGCTGTCTTTGGCATGCTTCCACAGCACGAAATCCAGCGGGTCTGTCTTGCCTTCGGCCACATCCACACGCTCTCCGGCGCGCAAGTCTTCGAGGGATTTTCCAGACAACTTCCCGTAGCCTTCGAACTTGCGCACCGCATAGTTCACGTCACCATCCGCGGCACGATAAGCCAGGCCATTTTTCTCCAGCTGCGCAATCATCTGCAGCATCTGTGGCACGTACTCTGTGGCTCGCGGCTCGAAGTCAGGTTCCAGTACACCCAGGGCGCGTTCGTCTTCGTGCATCGCATCAATAAAGCGCTGGGTTAGCACATGGATAGATTCACCATTTTCCGCGGCACGCTTGATGATCTTGTCGTCGATGTCGGTAATGTTGCGTACAAAGGTGACCTCATAGCCCGAGGCCTTAAGCCAGCGATAAACCATATCGAACACCACCATCACCCGCGCATGGCCGGCATGGCAATAGTCGTACACCGTCATGCCGCATACATACATGCGCACCTTGTTTGGATCAATGGGAATAAAATCCTGCTTGTCGCGGGCGAGGGTGTTGTAGATTTTTAACATAAATATTTTTTAGACAGGCATAGGTTTGTTATCGTTGAAGTACAGCCAGCCTTTGATGACGCGATAGATAATCCAGATACAGTTGGCAAACAGAATGAAAAAGCCGACCAGTATTACAAGCGTAGCAATGCCACAGACTGCCCACAGCAAGCCGAACCAGAAGGTGCGCATCTGCCAGCGAAAGTGGCTTTCCAGCCAGGTTCCCGCCACCTCTTCCAGCTTTATATAATTGATGATGATTCCAATGATCGCCGTAATTCCGGCAAAATAGGCAAAGGCATAAAGGGCATAGACCACCATCGTGATCTTTTTCAGCGACTCCATTTTTTCATTGCTGGGTGTGATTATCTGTTCATTCATTGACAGCATCCTTCGCTATAAATTATTTGAATTTTACAATTTTTAAATCCCCCCTAGCCCCCCTTTGCAAAGTGGGGAAACAAGGATAAATCCAAATTTGTAATGCATTACTGAGCTCCCTGCATCAGTTCCCCACTTTAAAAAAGGGGGGCTAGGGGGGATTTAGCACTTATTAACGACGCCTACCCTACTCCTTCGTCCAGGAATCTTTAAGTGTTACCGTGCGATTAAACACCAGCTTGCCACCCGCCTGATGATCGCGTCTGTCCGCACAGAAGTAACCCAGACGCTCAAACTGATAGCGCGTTTCAGGCGCTGCATCGCGCACTGCGGGCTCCACCCAGCCTTGCACCACGGTGAGCGATTGCGGATTCAGATAGTTGCAAAAATCAACGTCTTTGTTGCCATCGGGTTCGGCCACCGTAAACAACCTGTCATACAGGCGAATTTCTGCAGGCTGTGCATGCGCCACCGAAAGCCAATGAATCACGCCTTTTACCTTGCGTCCGACAGGATTTTTACCCAGTGTTTCAGGGTCAATTGAGCAATGCAGCTCGGTCACTTTACCTGCCGCATTCTTAATCACCTCATCGCAGCGCATGACGTAGCTGTAACGCAGCCGCACTTCTCCGCCGACTGTCAGGCGCTGCCAGCCATCGGGCGGCGTCTCGGAAAAATCATCCGCCTCTATCCATAGCTCCCTGGAGAACGACACCAAGCGGTTGCCAAACTCGGGATGATTGGGGTGGAAACCGGCTTCGCGGGATTGTGCGTTTGCCTCGGCAAAATTCATGATAAGCACCTTAACCGGATGCACCACGGCCATCACACGGGCGGCACGGCCTTCAAGATCCTCACGGATACAGCCTTCCAGTGTTGCCATGTCGATAATATTCTCGCTTTTCGATACGCCTATCCGGCGCGCGAACTCGCGTATGCCTTCCGGCGTATAACCGCGGCGGCGCATGCCTATGATCGTGGGCATGCGCGGATCATCCCAGCCGCTCACATGCTTTTCGTTCACCAGCTGCAGCAGTTTGCGCTTGCTGGTGAGGGTGTAATGCAATTCGAGGCGGGAAAATTCGGTTTGCTGCGGATGGCAGGGCACGGGCAACTGATCCAGCACCCAGTCGTAGAGCGGGCGATGGTCTTCAAATTCCAGCGTGCACAGCGAATGGGTTATACCTTCCAGCGCATCCGAAATGCAATGGGTGTAGTCGTACATCGGGTAAATGCACCACTGGTCGCCGGTGCGGATGTGGTGCGCGCGGCGGATGCGGTAAATTACCGGATCGCGCAGATTGATGTTGCCTGAAGCCATATCGATCTTGGCGCGTAGCACTCTGCTACCGTCCTCGAACTCTCCCTTCCTCATAAGCTCGAACGCTTTGAGGTTATGCTCTACGCTATTATCACGATCTGGGCTGTTTATTCCCGGCTGTTTTAACGTACCGCGATACTGTCGTATCTGATCAGCTGAAAGTGTATCCACATAAGCCTTGCCCTGCTTGATCAGCTCGACGGCGTATTGATACAGCTGCTCAAAGTAATCCGACGCCCAGCGCACATTGCCATCCCACTGAAAACCCAGCCACTGCACATCGTCCTGGATAGCGCGAGCGTATTCTTCGCTCTCTTTTTCAGGGTTGGTATCGTCAAAACGCAGATTGCATTTACCGTTAAAATCCTTGGCCAGTCCAAAATTCAGGCAGATAGACTTGGCATGGCCGACATGCAAATAGCCGTTGGGCTCAGGCGGAAAGCGGGTCACGATGCTCTTATGCTTGCCGCTCGCCAGGTCGGATTCAATCATATTGCGGATAAAATTTGAGCCGATTACATTAGGCTGGGGCGGGGTAGGTTTGCTGCTCATTATCGAAGGTAGGTTGCCATAAAGAGTGAATTTTACCCGAAATCAACTGTCTGTTGCTTGCGCGCCGGTGTAATCCGGCGTTATTACTGATGAAAGATGCAGGCTTTTTTGGTAGAATTCAACTCCTTTGGATGTCCATCCCGATTTATCGGCATCCCGCAAACCATACAATTTGGTAGTTAAATTCAGATGATCAGATTCAACCGCTTTAATCAACGTGCCGCGCTATGCGCGCTGTTGTTATGTTTTAGCCTGGGTTCGGCTGCCGACGAGATTCTGGATGCAAACAAACTATACAAGCAGGGACAACATGCGCAAGCGCTGAGCAAGGTTGAAGCCATCCTGGCCAACAAACCCAAAGATGCCCAGGCGCGCTTCCTGAAAGCCTTGATCCTCACCGAACAGGGACAGGCAGAAGAATCCGTGCCCATCTTCACCGCATTGACCGAAGACTATCCCGAGATGCCTGAGCCCTATAACAATCTAGCCGTGATTTATGCCGGACAAGGCCAGTTTGAAAAAGCTAAAGTTGCACTGGAAAAGGCCTTGCGCACACATCCCAGCTATTCCACCGCCCATGAAAATCTCGGCGACATTTATGCCAAAATGGCCAGCCAGGCCTATGACCGTGCCTTGCAGCTTGATCGCAGCAAGACCAGTTCAAGCACCAAGCTGGTAATGATCAAGGACATTTATATTCCTGCCGCCAAAACCTCAGGCAGCAAAACGCAGCTTGCGAGTACAAGCAAGCTGCCAACAGCAGCAGCGGCAGCGGTATTGACTACAGCCGTGGTCATAGCCGCAGCGCCCGCTGCTACCCCCGTCGATGCTTCTATTATTATGATCAGCAGCGCCCCCCTCATTACGAGCACTGAACTGGCAGCGGTAAAACCTGCTGTAGCTGAAGCAAGCACTAACAGCAACCATGACGAGGTACTGAAGGCGGTGCAAGCCTGGGCTAGCGCATGGTCATCCAGAAATGCAGGCAAATATCTGGCAATGTATGCCAAAGATTTCAAGGTGCCCAACAATGAAACTCGCAGCACCTGGGAACAGCAGCGGCGTGATCGCATTGGCAAACCCCAGGCCATTGTTGTTTCCATTAGCGATGCCAAAATAAATGTTCTGGACGATACCCATGCCACGGTCAAATTTATCCAGTCCTATCGTTCAGGCGCGTTAAAATCAACTACACGCAAAAAACTGGAAATGGTCAAGACCAATGGGCAATGGCAAATTCAGTCAGAGCAGACCGGTACCTGAATGATGAACTACACCTCACTTTTTTTTCTGGGTTTGCTTTCCTTCCCCGCGCATTCGGGTGAGCTCGATTCACGCGCCATGGAAGCATTGCTGGTCAAGAGTTTGAACTCGGTAGGCAGCAACCGTCTGGACGTTGCGCTTAATGAAGTGGATACCCTGCTCAAGGCTAATCCCAATTTTAAATTGGCACAGATGCTCAAGGGTGACTTGCTGATGGCCCGCTCCAAGCCGCTCAGCGGCTTCGGCAACGCACCCGATGCGCCCAGTGACCAGATGAATGACTTGCGTGATGAAGCGCGCGCAAGATTGCAGCGTGTACAACAACAGCCCGTCACCACCGCACCAAGATTTATCTGGCAACTTGATCCGCAACAACGCTACGCTATCGTGGTGGACACCAGCAAATCCACGCTGTATCTGTATGAAAACGTAGACGGCGCCCCTCGCTATGTCGAAAATTTCTATATCAGCGTGGGCAAAAAGGGCTCGGATAAAAATAGCGAAGGCGACCAGAAAACACCGCTGGGCGTTTATTTCATCAACTCGCACTTAAGCAGGAACCAGCTCACCGATTTTTACGGTAGTGGCGCCTATCCGCTCAGCTACCCAAACGAGTGGGACACCCGCCAGGGACGCAACGGCCACGGTATCTGGCTGCACGGCACACCCAGCGACACCTACAGCCGCCCGCCTCTCGCCAGCAATGGCTGCGTCGTGCTGTCCAATGATGACCTGAGCCACCTCGGTAAATCAGTCCAGGTCGGTACCACGCCAGTCATTATCACCAACCGCATGGACTGGAGCGACGCTGCCGACCAGGCAGATCACGACGCCCTGCTCAAGGAAATCGAACAATGGCGCAGCGATTGGTCCAGCATTAACACCGACTCTTATTTGAAGCACTATGCCTCCGATTTTGCCAGCGGAAACTTCAAGCTGGACACCTGGTCTGTACAAAAGCGTCTGGTCAATTCGGGGAAATCCTGGATAAAGGTCGGACTCTCGGATATCAGCATTTTCCCCTACCCCAACCAGCCTAACCTGGTGGTCGTCAACTTCGAGCAGGACTATGCGAGCAACAACCTGGCAAATCGCATGAAGAAACGCCAGTACTGGATGAAACGCGACAACCGTTGGCAAATTGTTTATGAAGGAGCAGCATCTTGAAAAAATTTATTACTGTCTTATTCGCTTCACTCATCGTTGGCCTGTGCGTATCTCCTGCGCATGCGGCCACTCAACCCACTGCAAAAAAAGGAAATGCAACCATGGTTAAATTACACACCAACTTCGGCGATATCACGATACAACTCGATGCCGAAAAAGCACCCAACACCGTCAAAAATTTTCTTGAATACGTCAAAAATGGTTCTTACAGCAACACCATATTTCACCGTGTGATCGACGGATTCATGATTCAGGGCGGCGGTTTTGAGCCTGGCATGAGGCAGAAACCCACACTTGCGCCTATCCAGAACGAAGCAGCCAATGGCCTGAAAAACGACAAATATACGCTCGCAATGGCTCGCACCGGCGACCCCCATTCAGCCACTGCACAGTTTTTCATCAACACCAAAAACAATGATTTTCTAAACTACACCGCTGCAAATCAGCAAGGCTACGGCTACTGCGTGTTTGCCAAAGTCGTTGAAGGTATGGATGTGGTAGACAAAATCAGCAAAGTCCCAACCGGCAACGTGGGCGGATTTGGCGACGTACCGAAAGAAGATGTCATCATCACCAAAGCTGAGATCGTTCAGTAATTAAATAACGGCGCTTGTGGCGCCGTTATTTTCTGATTAAATGTTCCATAAATCATGACACTTTCAAACCCCCTCCGGCTCCCCCTTAACAGGGGGAGAGACAAGCTCCTCCCCTGTTAAGGGGAGGCTGGGAGGGGTTTGAGCCTAGTGCATAATTTCGGTTAATGTTTTTCATGTCATGAATAATGCAAAACTCAATAACTGCGTATGTATTTTTTCATCGGAAAGAAGATCATGTTAAAAAATATTATCTTTATTTTACTGGCCCTGATTGCGCTGGGAGCATCGCACATTATATTTGCAGCAGAGCCTTCATCTGATGAAGCCATACCAGCAGAAGTCATCCCGGCCAGTCCTGCGGACAATGAAGCTGCCAAGGTATCTGTAAGCCAGCCCTCAAACAACACACGTCCAATTAACGATACTCATGTTGATTACAGGTATTGCCTGGAACTCAAGACCAATCTTGAGATTATGCAATGCAGGTATAAAAAGAAATAGAACAGTTTTCCAATATGCCCCACACCCTGTTTATCTCCGATCTCCACTTAAGTGAAGACGAACCTTATATCACGCAACTGTTTCTAAACTTCACCCGCAACACCGCACCCAGGGCGGATGCGCTCTATATCCTGGGCGATCTGTTTGAATACTGGGCCGGTGATGACGATAGAGACACACCCTTCCACCGGCAAGTCACCAGTGCGATGCGTGAAGTAAGCCAGCAAGACACGCCTGTATACATCATGCACGGCAACCGCGATTTTCTGATGGACGAACAACTTGCGCGGGCATGTAAGGCCATTCTGTTGCCCGACCCCACTCTTATCGACCTCTACGGCAGCCCTACCCTGCTCACCCACGGCGATGCACTGTGTACCGACGATACCGGCTATCAGGCCTTCCGTGCACAAGTGCGTCAACCAGTTTGGCGCAATAATTTCCTTGGCCAGCCGCTCGCCCAGCGCAAAGCGCAAATCGAGCAACTGCGCAAAATGAGCGAGGACCAAAAGCAGACAAAATCGATGGAGATTATGGATGTGAATCTGGATAGCGTTGCCGGGCTGTTCCGTGCACATCACTACCCGCGCATGATCCATGGTCATACCCACAGACAAAAGCATCATCTGCATGTGGTCGATGGCAGGACCTGTGATCGCTGGGTGCTGGGAGACTGGCATAAAACCGGGAATGCGCTGCGCTGTGATGCGGCCGGGTGCAGCTTTCAGACCATAGAATAACTGGCACCATGTGCTCTCTAACGTAACTTGCCCTTTTCAGCCAGACATAAACTCTCACATGGCACGCCGTCGCCATTCCCATCCAGCGACTTCACGCCGCATTGCATAAAATATATCTTCGCCTCCTCGCACGAAATCATCTGGCTACACAGGTGTTTTCTGCCGCATGCAGAATTCACATGAACTGTTGATGCCGCTTTGGGGGTATATGATTTTGCGGGATGCGTCTTGCGCCATTGTTCCGGCGCAATGGGTCTGGCAGCCTGCGCCCACAGGCCGCGTCTAGCCTGTTTTGCCTCCCGGTTCAGCGACAGATAGTGTTTATTGCCGTGGTAGTGCGAATACTCCCAGGCCATGCCGCTCCGCACCTGTGCTTCATTCACACTGCGGCCATCCACGCTGATCTCCGCGATCATGCGGCCGTAAATATCAACTGCCTTGCTGCTCACGTGGACCTGTTTTTTCAACACCTTGTCTGCCAATGACTGGCGTGACTCCTGGCCGAATTCCTGATCCGACTCCGGCGCATCGATATTGGCCAGGCGAACTTTGATTTTTTTGCCGTCGCGCAGCAGCAACACCGTATCCCCGTCCATCACGGCGATGACCCTGGCATCAAATTCTTCCGCTTGCACGATGCTGCATAGGCCCAACCCAATTGCACAGAGCAGATAGCGCATCAAGGCAGGAAACTCTTGACCAGAGCCAGGCATAGCAAGGCATAACCTGCCGCAAGAATATCGTCGAACATGACACCAAATCCGCCATGCAAATTTTGATCGAAATGTTTAATCGGTTGCGGTTTAACAATGTCGAAAAAACGGAACAGAACAAATGCAAAAATCTGCCAGTAGATTCCTTCGGGGGTAAAAAACAGCACCAGCATGAAGGCAACAATTTCATCCCAGACGATACCGCCGTGATCCTCAACGCCAAGTGCACGGCTGGTTTTGTCGCAGATCCGTACGCCGATAAAAAACGCCATGACGAGAAACAAAACAAAGAAATTGTCATTCATCCTAGGCGCGATCAACCAGTACAGGGGAAAGGCGACCAGCGTGCCAGCGGTACCGGGGCCTTTGGGAACAAGACCGCTGCCAAAGCCGAGCGCGCAAAAATGTGCCGGATGGCTGAACAGCAAATACAAATCCGGCTTCAGATAAAATTTCTCATTTGAAATGCTCATAACCAATCTCCCCAATCTTCATCACACTGCCATTTTGTGCGCGTACTGTAGAGCCTGAGCCTGCAACTATGCTGCCGATGCAAGCAAGCGGTAACTCAAGTTGCGTCGACAACTTCACAAGCTCGGCATGACGCGCTACGGGTGCAGTAAAACATAACTCATAGTCGTCGCCACCTGCCAATGCACAATACTGACCCAATGCCTGCGCAAGATAGGGGCTTAGGTGGGCAGACACCGGCAGTTTTGCAAACTGAATTTCGGCAGCCACATGCGAGCGCTCAAGTATATGGCCGAGATCAGCCAGCAAACCATCAGACACATCGATCGCGCTATGAGCAATATCGCGCAATACCAGCCCCAGTGCAACGCGAGGCACTGGGCAGTGTAACGCACTTACGGTTGCAACGAATGCGGCATCCCTCAATACCAGCTTTCCCTGCATGTGTGCAAGCGCCAGCGCAGCATCGCCCAAGCTGCCCGACACCCAGATTTCATCACCCACCTGCGCGCCATCACGCCGCAACGCTTCCCCCTGCGGCACCTCACCCAGGATGGTGACGCTTAAATTGAGCGGGCCGCGTGTGGTATCGCCACCGATAAGCTCGACCTTATATTTATCTGCCAGCGCAAAAAAACCGGCGCTGAAGCGTTCGAGCCAGGCTTCGTCCTCACTCGGCAATGAAAGTGCCAGTGTCGCCCAGCGCGGATTGGCGCCCATTGCTGCCATATCGGAAATATTCACTGCCAGTGCCTTGTGGCCCAGCATATAGGGGTCTGCATCTGGGAAAAAATGAGTGCCACTCACCAGCATGTCGGTTGAGACTGCCAATTCCATGCCGTTGCCAACACGCACCAGCGCGGCATCGTCGCCCACCCCCAGCACAGCGCCGGGAGTGGCGCGGGTAAAGTAACGCTGGATCAGGCTGAATTCGGACAAGAGGGCCTCATGCAGGAAGGTTATTTTTACTTAATGTGGCTCCCCTCTACCTCCGCTTTGCTCCTCCCTCTCCCCACTTGTGGGGAGAGGGCCGGGGAGATGGGTTGCTGAGTACTAGCCCGAACTTCAAATTAAGGCGAAATTACTTTGCGGCGATTTCTACTGCCCGCACCTGCACTGCCAGTTTGTCGAGCACGCCATTGACGAATTTATGCCCATCTGTGCCGCCAAAAGTTTTGGCCAGTTCAACAGCTTCATTGATCGCCACACGATAGGGAATTTCGGGATGGCGCGACAATTCAAACGCGCCCAGTAACAGCACAGAAAATTCGATCGGGCTGAGTTCGTTTATATCACGGTCAAGGTAAGGCGTAAGTACCGCCACCAGCGCTTCATTATGGTCGACCACACCCCGCAACAATTGGCTGAAAAGCTCCACGTCATAGCGCCCCAGACTTTTCTCCGCACGCGTTGTTTTCTCAATTTCCAGATGATCCCCGCCACTCATGCGCCACTGATAAATGGCTTGCAGGGCCAGTTCGCGCGCGCGATGACGCGCACTTTTGGCAGGTGTTTTGGTGGCGGGGATTTTGACAGGTTCGCTCATGCCACTGCTTTCAGCAGGTTCACCATCTCCACTACAACCTGCGCAGCTTCCGCACCTTTAACCATCATGCGCTCTTCGGCCTGCTCGTCGGTGTCGGTCGTCAGTACTGCGTTGGCGATGGGCAGGCCGTTATCCAGTTGCACATCGCCTATACAGCGGGCCGATTCATTAGCCACCACTTCAAAGTGGTAAGTATCTCCCCGTATCACCGCACCCAGCGCGATCAGCGCATCAAATTTTTCGCTGCCCGCCATTTGCTGCAACACCAGTGGAATTTCCAGCGCACCCGGCACCGTCGCCAGGGTAATGTCGGCGTCATTCACCCCGAGCTTGATCAGCTCAGCGCGGCAGGCACCCAACAAACCCTCGCATATCACCGGATTGAATCGGCTTTGCACGATACCTATACGCAGACCTTTGCCGTTCAAGTTTTTTTCGATTTCTTTCATTATTTATCCTTTCCAGATACAGATGCGCTTACACATCAATTTTATTTTTATGCCTCGTGAGGTAAATATCCCACAACTTCAAGACCAAAGCCGGCCATGCTTGGAAGCTTGCGCGGCGTACCCACCAGGCGCATTTTACCCACATTCAAATCACGCAGGATTTGCGCGCCTATGCCGTAACTTCGAGGATCCCAGCGGGCCGCATGATGCGTTTCAGGCTTGGCCGCAGCACGCGCCAGCAGGTCCTCCGAAGTTTCTGTCTGATGCAACAGCACCATCACACCGGCCGCAGCCTGTTTGATTTTAAGCAGGGCATCGTGCACGCTGGTGGAATTTGGGTAGCTGGTCACCTCAAGAAAATCCAGCACTGACAGTGGTTCATGCACGCGCACCAGGGTTTCAACCTGCGGCTGGATTTTTCCTTTCACCAGTGCAAGGTGCGTGCGCTGTGTTGTCTTGTCGACATAGGTGCGCAACTCCAGCTCGCCGTAAGCGGTGTGCACGTTGCGCGATGCCACGCATTCAACCAGCTTTTCTGTGTGGCTGCGATGCTCGATCAAGTCGGCAATGGTGCCAATCTTGAGGTTATGTGTTTTAGCATACACGATCAGATCGGGCAGACGCGCCATCTCGCCGTCTTCTTTTAAAATCTCGCAGATCACGGCTGCCGGCGTAACTCCCGCCAGTTGAGCCAGATCGCAACCCGCTTCGGTGTGACCGGCGCGCACCAGCACGCCGCCATTTTTAGCGCGCAGGGGAAAAATATGGCCGGGCTGCACAATATCGGATGGCTTGGCATTTTTATCCGCCGCCATCAGCACAGTGCGGGAACGGTCGGCGGCTGAAATGCCGGTGGTCACCCCGCTCGCAGCTTCGATGGACAGGGTAAAGTTGGTCGCCAGCGCCAGGCCGTTTTCACGCACCATCAGCGGCAGATCAATCTGCTTGCAGTGCGCCTCAGTCAGGGTCAGGCAGATCAGGCCGCGGCCATGTTTGGCCATAAAATTTATTTTTTCGGGCGTGGAAAATTCGGCCGCAAATACCAGGTCGCCCTCGTTCTCGCGATCTTCCTCGTCTATCAGCACCACCATGCGCCCTGCGCGCATTTCTTCAATAATTTCCTGTATCGGTGCTATGTCTGTCATTTCCTGCTTACCTCTGTAATTCAATTAATAACGTATTTATTCATATCGGCAAGGGCGTAATCTTACCATTAACCCGGGTTATTCCACGTGCTAAACCCCTCCCAGCCTCCCCTTAACAGGGGAGGAGCGGGATTTTCTCTCCCCCTGACAAGGGGGAGCTGGAGGGGGTTTGGTTCTAATAGACTGCCTGAGATTAAGACATCACTACTATTTATCCGCAGACATCATCCGCTCCACATAGCGGGCGATCAAATCAATTTCCAGATTCACCCTGGAATCAATGTGCAGTCCTTTCAGGGTTGTTTCCTGCAGGGTATGGGGGATCAGGTTCACATAAAACACGGCACCTTCAACCTTGTTCACCGTCAGGCTCACGCCATTGATGGTGACCGATCCCTTGGCCGCAATGTATTTCGCCAGGGCTTTGGGTGTACGCACACT
>Ga0315270_10000182_pt1 | contig 36364 bp, 30 predicted proteins | sample C1_bottom_MG_FD_204932 | JGI IMG/M metagenome (GOLD analysis project Ga0315270, IMG submission 204932) | Sediment microbial communities from Yellowstone Lake, YNP, Wyoming, USA - C1_bottom | ecosystem: Environmental > Aquatic > Freshwater > Lake > Sediment | place: USA: Wyoming | collected... | reverse complement strand
CTGGACCTGACCTTGGTGGTTGAAAACGGCCTGGTCCAGGACATCAAGTTCCGGGGCAGCGGCTGCGCCATCGACGTGGCCAGCGCCAGCCTCATGACCGGCGCCGTGAAGGGGAAGACCGTGGCCGTGGCCGAAGCCATGGCCGAGCAGTTCCGCGGCATGGTGCGCGGTGAGCTGGACCCCTCTACCCAGGCGCCCCTGCTGGGCAAGCTCACGCTCTTCAGCGGCGTCAAGGACCTGCCCAGCCGCGTGAAGTGCGCCGTCCTTCCCTGGGCCACCCTCCACGCCGCGCTCAAGGGCGAGGAAGAAGCATCCACAGAATGATGAAATGAGTTGAAACCGCAGATGACGCAGATGACGCAGATAAAACTGGACCCATCTTTTTTCGCTTTTTCATCTGCGGCCATCTGCGCCATCTGCGGTTAAAAACCAAAGGCCCTCCATGCCGAAAATCGCTGAAATCGAGTACACCCCCAATCCCAATGCCGTGAAGTTCGTGTTGAAGGAATCCGTGGCCGTGGGCTTCCCCAAGTCCTTCCCCAGCGCGGAAACCGCCGAGCACGATGAGCTGGCCAAGGGCCTCTTCGCCGTGGGGAATGTGACGTCGGTCTTCATGCAGGACAAGTTCCTCACCGTCACCAAGACCGACGCCAAGGGCTGGCCCGAGATGCTGCCCCTGCTGGCCGCGCCCATCCGCGCCGCCGCGGGTGCGGGCGGCGGCCAGGCACCACCTCCCGGGGCACCGCGCGTCTTCAGCAAAGTGGATGACGAGAACGACCCCATGCTCAAGGACATCCGCATGGTGCTGGAGAGCGCCATCCTGCCTGCCCTGGCGGCGGACGGCGGCGGCCTCGAACTCATCGGCCGGCACGAGAAGCAGGTCATGATCCGTTATATGGGCGCCTGCGGCAGTTGCCCCGCCAGCCTCACCGGCACGCTGGTGGCCATCGAGGGCATGCTTCAGAAGGAAGTGGATCCCGAGATCGTGGTGATTTCGGTTTAGAGCTTGTCCGTCAATGATCCGCGCGGTGAATCGATGGGCAGGATGAAAATCGAATATTCCCCATACCGTGGAGCGCCTGGGTGTCTCAGCGGCAACGACCTGTCAATTCAGGCATCATTGGCAGGTTGGTGATGGGGCTATGGCCACATCATCCTCCTGGAGGCGTGGTCATGAGTCCCATTGCTGGTAATGATGACCGTGCGCCCGCTCCACAGGATGAGCATTTCGCCCCGCGCGTCCAGCGGCAGCTCATACGCCTGGTGCTCGACAACGGAAACACCAGTACCGCCGGCTTCTTTGTGCTGGCGGTCGCCCTGGGGGTGCTCCTCCGCGGAGTGGTCGCGTCGGGCATCCTGATGGCCTGGTTGACCGCCAACACCCTTCTCGCCGGCGGCCGGGTGCTCGCGGTGCTTGCCTATCGCCGGAGGCGCGAATCCGCGGAGCCGGAGCGGCTTCTCCCCGTCCGGGCTTATCGCGCCATGGTCAGCATCACCGGCCTGGTCTGGGGAGTGGGCGCCTGGTTCCTCTTCCCGGGGAGTTCGCCCCTCCACCAGGTGGTTTTCATGATCATCATGGCGGGGCTCGCCGCAGGAGCGGTGCCGATCCTCGCGCCGCTCATCGGCCTGTATGACACCTATGCGGCCTCCTTCTTGGTGCCAGTGGCGATCCTCCTCTTCGTGCGCGGCGGGGAGATCTACATCACTCTGGGCGTCATCACCCTCCTCTTCCTGATGGTCCTCATCAACTCTGCGACCCGCATGCAGGAGGTTCTGGTGGAGGCGCTGGAGCAGCAGTTCCGCAACGAGGCGATGGTGGAGTCCCTGAATGCGGCGCGCGTGGCCGCCGAGGCCGCGAGCCGGGCGAAAAACGAGTTCCTCGCCAACATGAGCCATGAGATCCGCACGCCGATGAACGGGGTGCTCGGCACGCTTCAGCTGCTGAAGGAGGCCCGGACCGACCAGACCCGGGAAGATCTGGTGGCCACGGCCTACAGCTCCGCCGAGTCACTGCTCCATCTGCTCGATGACATCCTCGATTTCTCCAAGATCGAGGCCGGCAAGCTCGATCTCCAACAGATCCCCTTCCGCCTGCCCGCGCTGATCCATGACCTGGAGCAGATCATGACGCTCCTGGCGAAAAGGCCCGCCGTCGCCTTCAAGGTGGAGGTCGATCCGCGCCTCGACACGCCGCTGGACGGCGATCCCGCCCGGATCCGGCAGATCCTCAACAACCTTTTGTCGAACGCCGTCAAGTTCACCGAACGCGGGCGGATCACCCTGTCAGCCACCGCGACGGACCAGATCGAGGGAGGCCTCCTGGTGCGGCTCCAGGTGGCCGACACGGGCATTGGCATTGCCGCGGCGAATCAACCCAAGCTCTTCCAGAGCTTTTCGCAGGCCGATGCATCCCCGACCCGGAAGTACGGTGGCACCGGCCTGGGGCTGGCCATCGTCCGCCAGCTGGTGGAGCTGATGGGTGGTTCCTGCGGGCTGGAGAGCGAACTGGGCCAAGGCTCCCGCTTCTGGTGCGAGATCCCCTTCCCGTTCTCCACCGGCTCCACCGTGGTCGCCGAGGAAGCACCAGCGGACGCAGCGCCTTCTCCCTTGGTCGGCGAAGTGCTGCTGGCGGAGGACAACCTGGTGAACCAGAAGATCGCCGTGAGCATGCTCAAGAACCTGGGGCTCGGTGTAACCGTGGCCAATACCGGTCAGGAGGCCCTCGACCTCCTGGGCCGGCGGCGATTCGCCATGGTCCTCATGGATTGCCAGATGCCGGTGCTGGACGGCTACGAGGCGACCACCGCCTGGCGTGAACAGGAAGTGCGGAAACATTGGTCCCACACGCCGGTCATCGCCATGACCGCCCATGCCATGGAGGGAGACCGCGAGAAGTGCCTGACCGCCGGCATGGACGATTACCTTTCCAAGCCGGTCATGCGGGCCGCCCTGGCCGCCATGCTCCACAAGTGGCTGCCGTCCGGCCCCCCGGGGCAGGTCGATCGGCGCCGTTAGAGGCCACTCCTAAATCTCATAACCTCGGCTGCCTGGAGTTCGTACATAAGAGAAGGGGGCCATCTGGCCCCCTTCTCTTATGTACGGGATCGCCTAGAACTTCAGGCGGAAGCCCATCTGGTAGCGCCGGGGCGCCTGGAAGGCGTAGGGCGTACCGGCCACGGAGGCGTTGTAGAGCGAGGTTGTCCCGGAACGCACGCCGAGTCCCTCCGAAATGCCCGTAGCTTCCTGACGGTTCGTCAGGTTGATGATGTCCAGGTAGACCTCGGAGCGGAGCTTCTGGCTCCACTTCCAGGCGTACTGGACGCGGACATCGCTCTGCCAGAAAGTGGGCGTCCGGAACTTCCCGGCCTGCTCGGTGAACACGTCATTGATGTCAGTCGGGGCGGAATTCAGTACGCGGGTCCCAACCTTCTCGCTGGCGCTGTAGTGGTAGCCGGAGTTGGCGTTGAAGTTCATGGCCACCTGCAGGCCCATATCCCAGTGGTAGAACGCATTGAACTTGGCCATCCAGTCCACGGAGCCATCCAGCTTGCCGTTCATGTAGGGCAGGCGGGGATCCCACTGGGCCACGTCGCCCTGGTAGTCGGCATTGCCGAGGCTGAAGCTGTTGCCCTTGGCATCCACCAGGCTGACGGAGGCGAAGCCGCCCCAATGGTTGGATTCCCGGCGGGAGAGGGTGAAGTCGAGGGTCTTGTACTTGCGCTCGCCGCCTGGCAGGTTGGCCAGGGCGAAGTTGAGCTGCCCCGCGTTGGCCCGGGCCAAGTTCTGGGCCCCGGTGTAGCCGCCACCGGCGAAGTACTCGAGCGGCATGGCGAGCCCGCGGAAATAGTCCACGACCTTCTTCTGCTGGGTGCTGAGGGTGGCGTAGGGCGCGGTAACCGTGCTGCCCATGTTGTACAGGCCCCGTGCTTCGCCTTCGAGGTTGTCCGCGCTGGAGTAAAGGCCGATGTCCCAATCTTCCACGATGTCGAAGTCGCGGCGGAGGGTGCCGACCACTTCAAAGGAGTAGATGTTGGCGAAATCCGTGGCGTAGCCGAGACGGAATTCATCGGTCTTGGGGAGCTTGAACTTGTCCACGAAGACCGCATCCACGGAACCCTTGGTCCCGCGATTGATGGCGGTGATCCAGGTATTGAACATCCGAACATCTTCGGTGGTGGCGGAGGCCTGGAGGCTGCCGGTAAACCGCACCATGTCCAGGCGGATGGGATCGATGTAGCGGCCCCAGTAGGCATAGATCTTGGAATGGCCATCGCCCTTCACATCGTAGGTCGCGCCGATGCGGGGGGCGAAGTTGTAGTCCGTCTTGAACAGGGACTGGCCGTTATCCGCTTCGTACTCGTACTTGTCGAAGCGGAAGCCAGGGCTCAGGGTGAACCTTCCGACCTGCCACTGATCCTGGATGTAGAAGCCCTGGGTCTTCTGCTTTGGGGTGGAGCTCGCGGTGGATACGAAGTTGTTCCGGTAGCCGAGGTAGCCCCCGATGGGATTCGCTTCGTTGAAGGTGTAGGCACTGAAATCCGAGGACTGGAAGATGCCGCCCGTGCCCGTGGGCGTGTAGCCCGCTGCGATCGCGGTGGACTTGAGGGAAGGCGTGTTGTTGATGGCGCCGAGGACTCGGGCGCGCTGGGACCTGACCTGGCCGGCGGGTAGGGCGCCCCAGGTGTAAGTGCCGGCGTCGAAGCTCTCATAGGCCACACCCTGGCTGATGCCAGATGTACGGGTAAGAGTGTCCTCACCTGTCTGGCCGCCGAATTTGACGGTGTGATTACCCAGGGCGCTAAAGAGCCAAGTCAGGTCCGCACGGAGCAGATCCTTCTTGTAGACACGCAGGTCCATCGCGGAGCTGTTGCCAAGTTGGGACTGGTCCGGCGTAAGCCCGCCTGGCAGGAGAGAAACGAGGGTGTTCTGGGGGCCGGCGTTCGTGTAGAGGCCAGTCAGCTTGTTGTCTTCCTGGTGATGCGAGTAGTGCACGTCCACGAAGAGATTGCTGAACTGGTGGGAGTAGGCCGCGATCCAGCGGTTGCCGCCCTGCTCGGTCTTGGCTGCCCGGCGCGTGACGACGCCAGGGCTGGAGAGGTTGTCGAAGTCGTACGGGTTGGTGTTGTAAGTGAAACTGAGCAGATCCTGGGGGGTGATCTGCCAGGTCAGCTTGCCGAAGAAGCGCTTGCCGTCCTCATTCAGGCCCGTACGGGACTCGCCGCTGAGGAGTTTGACGGTCAACTCGTCCTTGACGGTCTGGACGCTGCCCACAAACCAGAGCTTGTCCTTGATGATGGGGCCCATGAAGTAGGCGCTGTAGTCGCGGACGCTGCGGCCACCCACGTCGTACTTGCCGTTGTCCACCTTGTCCTGCAGAGAGGAGCTCTGATAGTCGACCGTGAGGCCGCCGGTGAAGTCGTTGCCGCCCACCTTGGTCGTCACACTGGAGAACAGGCCCGAGCGGGCGGTGTATTCCGCCGTGATGGCGCCAGTCTTCACATCCTGGACCTGGATCAGTTCAGGCGCGATGGTGGTGCGCAGCGTGCCGGCCTCGGGGCTGGTCACGTCCACGCCATCCACGAGGTTAGGTGTTGTTGCGGCCGCCGCCAGAACCGAAGTTGTCGCGGTTGAGGCCGGTGGCCAGGGTGGGATTGCCGTTGGTGCTGCCGAGGGTGGAGATGACGCCCGGCGCCAGGTTCAGCACGGATAACTGAGTGCGGCCCACGGGCAGGGTTTCCAACTCGGCGGAGGTGATCTGGGTGCCGGTGGTCACCGTAGTGGCGTCCACGGTGGCCATACTGGACAACACTTCGACGGTGGCAGAGCCGAGGGTCTGCATCTTGATGCTGGCGGAGGCGGTCTGATCGACCTTCACATCGATGCCGGTGAGGGTGGCGGTCTGGAAGCCCTCCTTGGACACCTGGGCCTTGAAATCGCCGGGGCTGAGGCGGATGAACCGGGCGTTACCGTCCTTGTCGGAGGGCACCGTGCGGGCGCCACCGATCTGGGTGGGGCTGGTGACGATCACGATGGCGCCAGCCACAGGCTTGCCCTGGGAATCCAGCACCTTGACGTACAGGTTGCCGTCACCGGCGGCGTAGGCCGCGGTGCCCATGGCGACGAGGATGGCGGCAGTACGGGCCATCCGGAGGGAAGAGGTGTGCATGAAGCGCTCCTGTGAAGGTGCAGCTGGCCTAGCTGCGTGAGGTTGGGGCAAAGAAACCCTTCGACCGTCTTCAGACAGGGACACCTCGCTCCGCTCATCAGGAGAAAAGCGGTGAAGGACATCCAGGAGCCTGGAGGCGGACGCGGAATCAAAAAGAACGGGATGATGTTGTCGATGCTAAGTCAGATCCCCGATTCCACGAAGCCTTCATTTCCCGCCCCATACAGCCACATGATCATCAGGGATCCCCCGAAAATCCTGGACCTGGGCCAAGTTCCCGCAGCCGGACAATCCATTACTTGTAAAAAGCATGAAATTCAAAATCTTTGGTGTTTTTTTTGGACTCCTCTTGGTCAGAATCCGCCCAGATTCCAGTCTTTCTCCTGGCCTCGACCCTCTTTCCCCGATAACCTGGGCGTTCTGCCGGACTTCGTGTGCCGGGATTCCAGCGCACCACCAGAGCGTGGGCGCAACCAAACGAGGTGGACTTACATGTCCAAGTTAGAATCAATCATCAAGGGCCTAGGCTCCAAGCAGATGGGCCGCATCACCGTGCTCGACTCGGGGTATATCGAGGATGGCAGCGATGAAGGCCAGGAGTTCATGGCCGCCCTGCAGGGCGAGACCCGGGGCCTCCGCGAGGAAGAGGTCGTCCGTGGTGTCGTCGTGGAGATCCGCGGCAAGGACGTCATCGTCGACATCGGCTACAAGGGGTCAGGCACCGTCAATCTGGATGAGTTCAACAATCCGGACGGCACGCAGGGCGTGCAGGTGGGCGAGGTCGTCGAAGTCCTGCTCGAAATGCTCGAGGACGCCAACGGCAACGTGCGCCTCAGCCGCGAGCGCGCAGAGAAGATGAAGATCTGGGACGAGGTCGAGAAGGCGTTCCGTTCCAACATGACCGTTCACGGCACCGTGCTCGAGAAGGTCAAGGGCGGCCTGGCCGTGGACATCGGCATCCGCGCGTTCCTGCCCGGCAGCCAGGTGGACATGAAGCCCGTCCGCAACCTGGATCCCTACCTCGGCAAGTCCTTTGACATGAAGGTCATCAAGGTCAACCGCCGCCGGGGCAACATCGTGCTGTCCCGTAAGCTGTTCCTCGAGACCATCAACGCGAGCCTGAAGGAAGAGACCCTCGCGGGCCTCGAGGAAGGCAAGCTGGTCGAGGGCGCCATCAAGAACATCACCGAGTACGGCGCCTTCGTCGACCTTGGCGGTGTGGACGGCCTGCTGCACATCACTGACATGTCCTGGGGCCGGCTCAACCACCCCAGCGAGATGTTCCAGGTGGGCGACAAGGTCGAAGTGGCCGTGCTCAAGTACGACAAGGAGACCGAGCGCGTCAGCCTCGGCTACAAGCAGAAGTTCCCGGATCCCTGGCTCTCCGTCGAGGAGCGCTATCCCATCCAGGCCACGGTCAAAGGCAAGGTTGTCTCGATCACCGACTACGGCGCATTCGTGGAGCTGGAGCCCGGCATCGAGGGCCTGGTCCATGTCTCCGAGATGAGCTGGACCAAGAAGGTCAAGTCCGCCAAGGGCATGGTCAACCTGGGCGACCAGGTGGAAGCCCTGATCCTGCAGGTGGATTCGGACAACCGCCGCATCAGCCTCGGCATGAAGCAGATCACCCCCAACCCCTGGATGGCCATCGCCGAGAAGTACCAGCCCGGCATGATCGTCACGGGCACCGTGCGCAACATCACGGAGTTCGGCGCCTTCGTCGAACTGGAAGAGGGCATCGACGGCCTCATCCACGTGTCCGACTTCAGCTGGACCAAGAAGATCAAGCACCCCGGCGAGATCGTGAAGAAGGGCGACGAGGTCACCGCCAAGGTCCTCAACCTGGACCCCCTGGCCCAGCGCATGAGCCTCGGCGTGAAGCAGATGGAACCCAACGTCTGGGAGATCTTCTTCGAGAACCACCACGTCGGTGACACCCTCACCGGCAAGATCGCCCGCCTGACCGATTTCGGCGCCTTCGTCGACCTCGGCGATGGCATCGAGGGCCTGGTCCACGTCTCCGAGCTGAGCCGCAAGCGGGTGGAGGACATCCAGAAGGAGTTCGCCGCCGGCCAGGACCTCACCATGAAGATCGTGAAGCTCGATCCCACCGAGCGCCGCATCGGCCTCTCCGTCAAGCAGCTGGAGCAGGACCAGGAGCGCGGTGACATGGACGCCGCCAAGGCCCGCCAGCCCGAGTTCAAAAAGGCGACTCTGGCTGACGCCTTCAACAAGGCGGAACGCGAGTAGCGTTCCTTCACCCCACCACGACGAGGCCCCCGCAAGGGGGCTTCGTCGTGGTGGGAGCCCTGGTCGAAGCCACGCGAGATTCCGGATCAATAAACATTTACATCATAAGACGTGGTATTCTCTCGGAAACTCCGGAGTCCCCATGCTGCGTCCTCTTGCACCCTTCCTGTGCCTGATCCTCGCCGCCCAGCCCACGCCCTACCAGAAGGCACCCAAGGCCGTTGAGAAAGTGCTGGACGCCCCCGGGACGCCCAACCTCGTGATCAGCCCCGCAGGCGACCGCTTCCTGCTCGGGGAATTCGAACGCAATCCCCCCATCCGGGCCCTGGCCCAGCCCATGGCCCGGCTGGCGGGCCTGCGCTTGAACCCCCGCACCCGCGGCCCCCACAATCCGCCGCGATTGAAGGCCCTGGCCATTCAGGATCTGAAAGGTGGTCCGGCCCGCCCCATCGTCCTGCCCGCCGATGTGGCCCTGGGTCAGCCCCGCTGGTCGCCCGACGGGCGGCGCTTCGTGATGACCGGCGCTGGCGCCCAGGCCACCGAGCTGTGGGTCGGCGAGGCCGCCACCGGGAAGGTCCACCGCGTTCCGGGCCTGAAGCTCAACGCCGTGCTGGGCCAGCCCCTGGATTGGATGCCGGACGGTACCCTGCTCGTCAAAGCGGTGCCCGCGAACCAGGGCCCGACCCCCAAAGCGCCCGAGGTGCCCGTTGGCCCCCGCATCCAGGAAACCGAAGGCAAGGCCGCCCCTGCGCCCACCTACCAGGACCTGCTCCAGAACGCCTTCGACGAGACCCTGTTCGAATTCCTGGGCCAAGCTCAGCTGGTGTGCGTGGACCTCGCCACCGGGGCTCTGAGGCCCGTCGGCAAGCCGGGACTCTACGCAGACATCCAGCCCTCGCCCGATGGCCGCCTGCTGATGGTGGCCCACCTCCAGCGCCCCTTCTCCTACCTGGTGCCGGCCCACCAGTTCCCCGTCCGCGACGAGGTCTGGGATCGCGCCGGCAAACTCGTCCACACCGCGGCGGATCTGCCGCTGGCCGAAGACATCCCCATGGAGGGCGTACGCACGGGCCCCCGGTCCCTGCACTGGCGGCCAACTGAGCCTGCGACCCTCGCCTGGGCCGAGGCCCTGGACGGTGGGGATCCCAAACAGAAAGCCGAGTTTCGCGACCGCGTGCTGATGCAGGCCGCGCCCTTCACCGCCCCGCCTACGGAACTGATCCGCCTCAAGGCCCGGCTCATGGGGCTGGAGTGGGGTGAGCGTGGCGACCTGGCCGTGGTGCGCGAGTACGAGCGCGACCGCCGCTGGACCCGCACCTGGCTGGTGGATCCCGCGAAACCCGCGGAGGCCCGCCTGGCCTTCGACCTCAGCGGCAACGACCGTTACAAGCATCCCGGTTCCTTCTTCACCCGCACCCTGCCCAGCGGCCAGACGGCCCTGCGTCAGCAGGGGACCTCGCTCTTCCTTGCGGGCGCTGGCGCCACGCCCTCCGGTGATCGGCCCTTCCTGGACCGCTTCGATCCCGCTTCGATGAAGTCGGAACGCCTCTTCCGCTGCGGCGAAGGTGTCTACGAAGCTCCCATGGCCTTGCTGCCGGATGGCCGCTTCATCACCCGGCGCGAGAGTCCCACGGAAGCGCCGAACTACGTCCTGCACGGCTCCACCCCGAACGCCCACACGGCAGCCCTCACGACCTTCACGGACCCCCTCCCCGAGCTGCGGAAGATCCAGAAGAAGCTCGTGAAATACACGCGACCCGATGGCGTGGCCCTCAGCTTCACGCTGTACCTGCCCCCCGACTACAAGGCCGGCGAACGCCGCCCCGCCGTGGTCTGGGCCTACCCGCTGGAGTTCACGGACGCCGGCACCGCGGGCCAGGTGAGCGGCTCCGCCAACCGCTTCACCACCATCAACGGCATGTCCCACCTGTTCTTCCTGCTGTCCGGCTACGTGGTGCTGGATAGCGCCACCATGCCTGTGGTGGGTGATCCCAAGACCGTGAACGACACCTACCTCGACCAGGTCGTGGCCAGCGCCAAAGCCGCCATCGACAAGGCGGACGAGCTGGGCGTCATCGACCCGAAGCGGGTGGGCGTGGGTGGCCATAGCTACGGCGCCTTCATGACCGCCAACTTGCTGGCCCATTCCACCCTCTTCAAGGCTGGCATCGCCCGCAGCGGCGCCTACAACCGCACGCTGACGCCCTTCGGCTTCCAGAGCGAGCGGCGCACGCTGTGGGAGGCGCCCGAGATGTATTTGAAGGTCTCGCCTTTCATGTCCGCGAACCACTTCAACGCGCCCATCCTCCTCATCCACGGCGAGGCAGACAACAACTCGGGCACCTTCCCCATCCAAAGCGAGCGTCTCTACGCCGCCCTCAAAGGCAACGGCCAGACCGCCCGCTACGTTACGCTACCGCTGGAGAGCCACGGCTACGCGGCCCGGGAGTCCATCGAACACACCCTGTGGGAGATGCTCCACTGGTTCGACAAGCACCTGAAGAACTGACCGCTCACTCCCGGACGGCTCCGCTGTCGGACCAGCGCTTGGTATCCGCGGCGCCTTCGGCATGGCCGCCCTGCACCAGGATCACTTGGGCGCAGCCCTGCTTCGGGACTTCCTTGAGGGTGTGGCCCATGGCCTTGAGCGCGTCCTGAGTGGCGGCGGGGAGACTGGCCTCCACCTGGATGCGATCCGGCAGCCACTGGTGGTGGAAGCGTGGGGCGTCCACGGCGGCGAGGGCACCCATGCCGAAGTCCACCACGTTGAGGATCGTATTGAGGACCGTGCTGGGGATGGTGCGCCCGCCGGGGCTGCCGCTCACCATGAACACCCGGCCGTCCTTCACGAGGATCACGGGACACATGCTGGACAGAGGCCGCTTGCCGGGCTGGGCCAGATTCGGCGCCGTGCCGATGCGGCCCGTGGCATCCGTCATCCCAGGTACCGCGTTGAAGTCGCCCAGCTCGTTGTTCAGCAGGAAACCCGCCCCGGGCACGATGCGCCCCAGCCCGTAGCTCTCCTCCAGCGTGTAGGTGAGGCTCACGGCGTTGCCCCGGCCATCGAGGACGGAGAGGTGCGTGGTGTCGGGCCGATCCTTGGGCCAGGTGAAGCGGTCCGGGGCGGAGGCGGAGGCGCGGCCAGGCTGGATGGTGGCGCGCAGCTCCGCCGCATAGGCCTTGGAGAGCAGCCGTGTCAGCGGAATGTCCGGATTGAAGGCCGGATCACCGATGAACTGGGCGCGATCCGCGAAGGCGCGACGCAGGGCCTCGGAAGCGAGATGAATGGAAGCCGGTGAACCCGCGCCTGCGCCTCTGAGGTCGTAGCCTTCGAGGATGTTCAGGGCCTCGATCAGCACCTGCCCACCAGAGCTGGGCGGTGGTGAAGCCAGCAGTGCGAAGCCCCGGTACGTGCCACGCAAGGGCTCCCGCAAGACGGGTTTGTAGGCGCGGAGATCCGTAGCGGTGATCAAGCCACCGTTCGCCTTCATGTCGTGGACAATCAGTGCCGCAGTCTGGCCGCGGTAGAAATCCGTCCAGTCCTTCGACAGCCGTGCCAGGGTGCGGGCCAGATCCCGCTGCACCAGGCGGTCGCCGGCGCGGAGGGCCTCACCCTTCCGGCTGAACTGGGCCAGGGTGGGCGCATGCTTGCGGAACGTGGGCAGCTGCTCCGCCAGGCTCGCCGCCTGGTTCTCCGTCAGCACGAAGCCCTCCCGGGCCAGGCGGACGGCGGGTTTCAGCAGCCGTGCCCAGGGCAGGCGACCCTCGCGCTTCCAGGCCTCGCGCAGGCCCGCCACCGTGCCGGGCACGCCAACGGAAGCCAGGCTGCCGTGGTGCAGGGTCTCATCGTAGGTGCCATCGGCCTTCAGCCACATGCGGGGCTGGGCTGCCGCCGGGGCTGCCTCACGAAAATCGATGAAGGAAGTCTTACCCGAGGTAGATCTCGATAACAGGAAGCCGCCTCCGCCCAGGTTGCCCGCGGCGGGATGCACTACCGCCAGCGCGAAAGCTGTGGCCACCGCGGCATCCACCGCGTTCCCGCCCTCGCGCAGCACCTGCGCGCCGGCCTCCGAGGCCAGGCGTTCCTGGCTCACCACCACTCCCCCGGGCCGCTGCGCGAAGGCAGGGACAAGCGCGGGAACGAGGCTGGCGGCCAGCAACAGGGCACGGAGGCGCATGGAAGCTCCAGGAGATGACACCCCCAGAGTCTGTCATCCTTGAGGCATGTCCCGTTCGGCGTTCCTCCACGACTCCACCCCGCAGACACCCCACGAGGAGTTGGCCAACAGCCTCACCCACGGACTGGGCGCGGCTTTGGCCATCGCGGGGCTGGTAGTGATGGTGGTTTTGGCGGCGGTCCGGGGCACGGCCAGGGACGTGGTGGGCGTGTCCATCTTCGGATCGACCTTGATCCTGCTCTACCTCATGTCGACGCTGTACCACGCCTTCCGCGGGCCCCGGGTGAAGCTCGTCTTCAAGATCTTCGACCACTCGGCCATCTTCATGCTCATCGCCGGAACCTACACACCCTTCTGCCTGTCGGCCCTGCGCGGCGCCGTGGGCTGGACGCTGTTCGGCATGGTCTGGGGCCTGGCGGTGCTGGGCATCGTGTTCAAGGCCGTGTTCTACGCCAAGGTCGCCAAGGAGGCCTTCCGGCCCCCTCCCGTGGATCACCTCCACTCCCTGCCTGCGAACAAGGATCTGAATCCGGTCTTCGCCCGGCGCATGGAATGGATCTCCACCTGCATCTACCTGCTCATGGGCTGGCTCATCATCATCGCCGCCAAGCCCCTGGCTCACGCGCTATCCACCCACGGCCTCTATTGGCTCTTCGCGGGCGGCGCCTTCTACAGCGTGGGGGCGGGGGTCTACAGCCTCAGGAAACTGCCCTACCACCACACGCTCTGGCACCTCTTCGTGATGGCCGCCAGCGCCTGCCACGTCTTCGCCGTGCTGTTCCACGTGATCCCGAAGGGCTGATTCAGCGCTTCCGGGTCACCACCACCAGGTCCGCCGAGGTGGGACTCCAGGGCTCGCCAGTCATGGTGCCGAGCATTTCGCACACCTCGAAGCCCGAGGCCTGGAGCAGGGTCTCCACCTCGGCGCGGCGCCAGCCGCGGAGCTCCACCTCCTTCGCGGAAACCAGCTCCAGGGGCGGTTCGGCGCCGGGACGCCAGCGCAGGGTGGCAGGCGTGAACGTGACACGGCCGTCGGCGTGGGGCGTCATCAGGCGCAGGAAGACGGTCTCCGCGCCATCCTCCCCGGGCCGCACCGTCACCGGGAAGGTGCGTTCGCCGCGATCCAGGATGCGGTCGTAGTTCAGGATCTGGAGGAGGAACGGCGAGCCCGGAAGCATCCGGTCCGCCAGCCCCTCGAAGCAGCGGCGCAGATCGGCCTCTTCCGTAAGGTGAGGCAGCGTGTTGCCCACGCAGAGGGCACCACCGAAGCCCGGCTCCACCAGATCTGCCAGGTCCGTGAGGCTGCCTTGGACGTAGCGGCCCTGGGGATCGGCCTCGCGCGCAGCTGCAAGCTGGGACGGGGAGGCATCCACGCCCGTGGGCTCGAAGCCCAGGGAGGCCAGGAACCGGGCGTGCTCCCCCGTACCGCAGCCCAGATCCAGCACCTGCTTCGTGGGCGCGGCCGTCATGATCCGCTGGATCAGTGGTGCCTCGCGCTGGAGGCGCTGGGTCCAGTCGATCAGGTGCCGGTAGTGGACGCGCCCGTAAGGATCGTCGGGTTCCACGGGCTCAGATCTTCGGCCAGAGCCAGCCGAAGACGCCGGCGCTCAGCAAGCCGTAGATCAGGCCATCGGCCAGATCCTTGACCACGCTGCGCCAGGGCTTACCCATCCAGATCCCTGCCTGGACGCTGCCACCCGCATAGGTGAGGAAGGACACGGTGCCCACGATGCGGAACACCTTGAGGTAGTGGGCGCCTGCACCGAGGGTGTGCCCGGCCACGTAGGCGGCCATGAAGGCCACCGCCGCCGAGTAGAGGAACCACAGGCCCAGGGCCTTGCCCATGTTGGGGGCGCCGCTGGGGCTCAGCATGAGGAAGCCCACGGGGCCGTCCATGTACTTCTGCTGGACCTCGGGCTTCTCCATCTCCTTCATATCGGCGCAATGGGGAATCACGTACTGGCCGGGGGCGGGCGAACCCTTGCGGATGGCGGCGCGGACCTCCTCCTCGTTGGACAGGGCGCGGTAGTCCGAGTTGTGCCACTTCAGGACCATATGGATGAGGCTGCTGGCCACGAAGACGATCACGGCGGACAGGAGGATGGGCAGCCAGAGGTGGGTGAGCGAAACGGATGTCGAAACCATGGGGCGGGCTCCTGGGTAGGGGTTGGGGGCGTCCGTAGGGTGGACCGGCCCCAGCCACCCGTCAAGCGCGCCGTGGCTTCTTCGGGCCCGGCGCCGACCGGTGGCCCGTGGCCGCATCCACGGTGTCGATCCAGCCGGCGCGAGCTTCCGGAAAAGCGTCGGCGTAGGGCACGTAGGGTTTCAGATCCAGCACCGGCGTGCCATCCAGCAGATCCACGCCCCGGAGGCGCAGGGTGCGGCCCTCCACCGCCACCAGCTCCACGCAGGAGAGGCCGATGGCATTGGGCCGGTGGGGTGAGCGCGTGGCCAGCACGCCGCGCTTGGCCTTCGGCCCCCGGGGCGGCTGCACCAGGGGCGCCCAGCCCTCGCTCTGGTGGAAGGCGAAGATGAGCCAGACGCGGTCGAAGCCCGCCAGATCGCGCAGCACCGTCTCCGGCAGCGAAGCATCCAGGTCCAGCGTGGCCTCCGCCGGGGCACCCGTTTCCGTGCCCGCCACCACCGTGGGCTGGTGCGGCGCGTCGATGCGTTTCGCGTAGGGCGAGCGCACGAACCCGATGGGGCGGTAGGTGAAGGCCGGGGCGTCCATGCTGGAAGGGTAGCGTCCCCGGCGGCTATCCTGGATCCGATGAATCCGACCGAACCACGCTCCCCGGCCGCCCCCGGCCTTCGGTTGCGCGCATGAAGCACCTCACGGTCGATGGACTGCGGCTCGAGTACCGCGATATCCCGGCCGCCACTGGGGGGCGGCCGACCCTGCTGCTGCTCCACGAAGGGCTCGGCTGCGTGGCGATGTGGCGGCAGTTTCCCGAACAGCTGGCCGCGGCCACCGGCTGCCGACTCGTGGTGTGGTCCCGCGCGGGCTACGGCGGTTCCCAGCCCTATCCGGAGCCGCGCACGCCCCGCTACATGCATCACGAGGCGGAGAAGGCCCTGCCGGCCCTGCTGGCCGCGCTCGGCATCCAGCACCCGGTGCTGATCGGGCACAGCGATGGCGGCAGCATCGCGCTGCTCTTCGCTGGCGCCTTCCCCGAGGTGCCCCTCGGCGTGGCCGTGATGGCGCCCCATGAATTCATCGAGGAGGAAACGCTAGCGGGCCTCCGGGCCGCCAAGGTGGCCTGGGCGACCACCGACTGGCCACGGAAGCTGGCCCGCTACCATGCGGATGCGCCCAAGGTGTTCAGCGACTGGAATGACACCTGGCTATCGCCGTCCTACCGCGACTGGAACATCGAGGCCTGCCTGTCGCACATCCGCTGCCCGGTGCTGGCCATCCAGGGCGAGGGCGACGAGTACGCCACCCTGCGGCAGATCGAGGTGATCGGCGAGCAGGTTCCAGGGGCACGGCTGCTGAAACTGGCCGAGTGCGGCCACGCGCCCTACAAGGACCAGGAAGCGCGGGTGCTGGAAGCGCTGGCGGGATTCGTCGATCGGCTGCCCAGGTCCTGACGGCCATCGCCCTTCCTTTCCAGATGCTCCCGGATGCACCTACTATTCGGGAATGAGCCAGGACGATTCTCCCCGCCAGCGCCGGCCCCGCTACAAGGGCACGCACCCGCGGCGCTTCGAGGAGAAGTACAAGGAGCTGGCGCCGGACCAGCACAGCGCCGAGCAGGCCAAGGTGATGGCTCGGGGCCACACCCCAGCGGGAACGCACCGCTCGATCATGGTGGCGGAAATCCTGGCGGTGCTGGGGCCGAAGCCTGGCGAAGTGGCCCTGGACGCCACCCTGGGCTACGGCGGCCACACGCGGGAGCTCCTGCCCCGGCTCCTGCCAGGGGGCCGGCTCTTCGGCGTGGATGTGGATCCCCTGGAACTGCCCCGCACCGAGGCCCGGCTGCGGGGCCTGGGCTTTGGCGAGGATGTGTTCGTGGCGCGGCGCATGAACTTCGCGGGCCTGCCCCGCCTGAAGGCCGAAGCGGGCGGCTTCGACGTGGTGCTGGCGGACCTGGGCGTGTCCTCCATGCAGATCGACAACCCCGCCCGGGGGTTCACCTGGAAGGCCGAGGGGCCGCTGGACCTGCGTCTCAACCCCCAGCGCGGACGGTCGGCTGCCGCTCTGCTGGCCACGCTGGACGAACAGGCCCTGGCGGAACTGCTGGTGGAGAACGCGGACGAGCCCCACGCGGCAGCCATCGCAAGAAATGTTCACGGCCAGGAGATCCGTACCACGCGCGACCTCGCGGAGCGCATACGCTCGGCGCTGCGCGCCGAGCGCCTGGACGACGATGACGTGAAGCGAGCCCTTCAACGCACCTTCCAGGCCCTGCGCATCGCCGTGAACGATGAGTTCACCGTGCTGGACCAGTTCCTGTCCCTGCTGCCGGGCTGCCTGAACCCCGGCGGCCGCGTGGCCATCCTCACCTTCCACTCCGGCGAGGACCGCCGCGTGAAGAAGGCCTTTCAGCAAGGCCTGCGCGAGGGGATCTATGCTGACGTGGCCCCCGAACCCATCCGCGCTTCGCCGGAGGAGCGGCGCGCCAATCCCCGCTCCACCAGCGCCAAGCTGCGCTGGGCCCGGCGGATCTGATGGCGACCCGCTCTGGGTACCATGTCTGGATCACCCCTTCCCTTTTCCACGCGCTGAGGATCCCCATGAAGCCCCTGCGATGCCTCTCCCTCCTCCTGGCCGCGCTCTGCGCCGGCCTGCTGGCGGCCCAGACGCCCACTGAGGGCGACACCATCCTCCGGGACTTCCGGTTCCGGTCCGGGGAGGTGCTGGCGGAACTGCGCGTCCACTACCGCACCTACGGCGCCCCCCAGCGCGATGCGTCGGGGGATGGTGCGGAACGCCGTGCTCATCACCCATGGCACCACGGGCAGTGGGGCCCAGTTCACCGGCCCCGCCTTCGCGGGCCAGCTCTTTGGTCCCGGCCAGCCCCTGGACGCCGCCACGCACTTCATCGTCCTGCCCGACGGCATCGGCCACGGAAAATCCAGCAAGCCCAGCGACGGCCTCCACGCCCGCTTCCCCCGCTACGGCTACCTGGACATGGTGGAGGCCCAGCGGCGCCTGCTGACCGAAGCCCTGGGCGTGACGCATCTGCGCCTGGTCATGGGCACCTCCATGGGCGGCATGCACACCTGGCTGTGGGGCCAGCTCCACCCGGACATGATGGACGCCCTCATGCCCCTGGCCAGCCTACCCACCCAGATCGCCGGGCGGAACCGCGTCTGGCGGCGCATGGCCATCGACGCCATCCGCCAGGATCCCCGGTGGCTGGGCGGCGACTACAAGGCCCAGCCCGGCAGCCTGCGTCTGGCGGCCCAGATGCTCTACTTCATGAGCAACAACCCGGTGTTGCGCCAGGCCGAGGCACCCACCCTGGCCCAGGCCGACGCCAAGCTGGACGCCTTCGTGGACCGGTACGTGAAGACCGCCGACGCCAACGACATGCTCTACGCCCTGGAGGCCTCCAAAGACTACGACCCCAGCCCCGGGCTTGAGCGCATCCAGGCGCCCCTGCTGGCCATCAACTCCGCCGACGACCTCATCAACCCGCCGGAGCTGGGCATCCTGGAGCGCGAGATCAAGCGGGTGCCCAAGGGTAGGGCCGTTCTGCTGCCCCTCACGTCCGACACCCGCGGCCACGGCAGCCACACAGTGGCGGCGCTGTGGAAGGGATACCTGGTGGAACTGCTGAAGCAGTCCGAGCCGCGCTAGAAGATCTCCTTGAAGAAGTCCTTCATGTGCTGCCAGCTGCGGCGGTGGGCGGCTTCGTTGTAGGCGGCGCCTTTGGAATTGTCGCTGCCGGCCTCCTTCTGCGTGAAGGCATGGACCGCACCGGCGTAGGCCACGAACACGTAGTCCGCTTTCGAGGCCCGCATCTCATCCTGGAAGGCGGCCACGTCCTTGGCGGGCACGAAGGGATCGTCCGCCCCATGGCACACCAGCACCTTGGCCGTGACGGGGCCGGGCTTGAAGTCCGCAGGCACGTCCAGGCCGCCGTGGAAGGAGACCACGCCCTTCACGGGCAGGCCTGCGCGGGCGGCCTCCAAGGCCCCGGTGCCACCGAAGCAGAAGCCGATGACCGCCAGGCGCGAGGCGTCCACGCCCTTCTGGGCCTTCAGCGCGTCGAGGGCCGCGGCGACGCGGCGCCGATAGAGGGCCCGGTCGCCTTTGAACTGGCCCGCCAGCTTACCGGCTTCGGCTGTGTTCGCCGGCCGCACGCCCTCGCCGTAGATGTCCGCGGCTAGGGCCACATAGCCCAGCTTCGCCAAGTCGTCCGACACCTTGCGTTCGTGGTCCGTGAGGCCCATCCACTGGTGGATCACCACCACGCCGGGCACCTTGCCTTTCACGGCGGCGGGCTTGGCCAGGTAGCCTGAGAGCTTCATGGCGCCGTCCGCGTAGGTCAGCGGCTGGCCCGCGAACATGGGCAGGGCGGCGAGGGTGAGGGCGAGGGCGGCAGCGCGCATGGAACCTCCGGGTGGGAGACCGATCCTATAGCTGTTCCAACCGCCAATTCCAGGAAAAACGCATGAAAGATAACCGCGAAAGGCGCAAATGGGCGCGAAAGAGGAAAAAACGCTGCGTCGACCGTGTTCCTTTTTTCGCGCTTTTTCGCGGTTCTCCAGGTTTTCGCGGTCGGTTCAGCGCCCAGTGCTGCCGTAGCCGCCATCCCCCCGTTCGGTGTCGCCCAGGGCTTCGACACTGGGTTCGGGGAGCCAAGTCCAGCTCTCGACCGGCGCCACCAGGAGCTGGGCGATGCGCTCGCCGCGGCGCAGCTCGAAGGGGGCGTCGCCGTGGTTGATAAGGAGCACCTGCACTTCGCCGCGGTAGTCGGCGTCGATGGTGCCGGGCGCGTTCAGCACCGTCAGGCCGTGGCGCAGGGCCAGACCCGAACGGGGCCGCACCTGCCCCTCGAAGCCCTGGGGAATGGCCAGCACCAACCCCGTGGGCACCAGCCGCCGCTGGCCCGGCGCGATCACCCAGGTCTCGCCTTCGGGCGTGGCCGCCCGCAGGTCCATGCCCGCCGCATGGGCCGTGGCCGCCGCCGGCAGGTCGAGGCCGAAGCCATGGGGGAGCTGATGGACGGGAATACGCATCCAAAAAGATTCAACGCAAGGGCGCGCCGGTGCAAAGAGAAATCTCGCCCCCTGCCCTTGCCCGGATCCCGTTCCTTGGCTGCGTCCCGTTGCCTGAATACACTCGATCTGCTGTCCCGGGCATCCTGGGCTGTCCTTCCGGGGGGTTAATGGCTTGCGATGGTCGCGGGTTGCCGACTTGGTTCCTCGTGATGGCCTCTCTCCCGGCGGTCTTTGTGGCCTGCAAGCGTGAGGATCCCCAGATCCGCGCCCTGACGGAGAAGGCGTCCCAGGCCGACGAGGCCGCCCAGCAGCTCAGGCAGGCCTGGAGCGGGCAGTTCCGCAGGCTCGGCCTGGCTGGAGTCCGGGACCTCCAGTCCGAGGCCGATCCCCTGCTCCTGACCGAGGACCAAAAGAAGGTCCTCGAAGCGCGGGTACACGCGGAGAAGGACAACTCCCGGCGGGGCCTCCTGCGGGAGATCCTGGACAAGGATGCGGAGCTGCGGGCGCTCAACGACCGTCTGGTGGACCTCAAGTCCGCCCTTCCCGCGCCGGAGATCGCGAGGCCGAACGACAGCCACTACGGACTGGCCCTGCGCTTCCTCAAGAGCCACGGCCACTCGGACTCGGAGGCCAGGAAGGCGCTGAGCCGCGTGATCATCTCGGAACGCCTCGCCCCTGGTTTCGAGGTTTACCACTTCTACGTCAACGGCAATTACGACACCTGGGTCTCCCAGGGCACGGCCTCGATCTCCCCCCGGAGCCTCGCCCGCCAGAATCCGGATCCCCTTGTCAGCCAGCGCGATCAGGCCGTGGCCGTCGGTCGGAGACTCCAGAGGGAACTCCGGGCGCTGGAGAGCCAGAAACAGAGCATCGAGCAGGAGATCGCCGCCATCCAGGTGGAGCGGGCGCTCGTCATGGAAGGGCAGGCTAGGCTCCAGTCGGAGAACGCCCAGCAGCTCGCCAGATTGAGCTCCCTGCACTACCTGGTCGGCGTGCAGGACACCCTCGAAAAGGAGGGGATCATCGAGGTCCCCCTGTTTGGCAAGGACCAATCGGGCCGGAACTGGAAAGATGCGGCCTTCACCTCAAACCTGGATCTCCGGTCCGGCAACACCATCCTCATCCGGGCCCAGGACCTCGGCTTGCGACAGATCAGCAAGGTGAGCGTCGTTCCCGGCTCCTACACCCACGGGGAGCACTACCGCCTGACCCTCGGTACCGATCGGCAGACCGCCACGGTGGAACTGCTCACCCTGTCCCGCTTCAAGAACGACAAGGTGGTGTTCGCCGTCGCGGAGTGACCGCCGGCTGGGATATCATGGCGGTTTGCGCGTTCTGCCGATCAGTCATCAGTTCCCGGGACGGGGATCGGCTGAACCACCTGCGAGCATGTCAGGTCCCCCTTGAGCCGGGCCTGTTCCGGCTCTGACCTCCCTGGATCCCCCATGTCCTCCCTCTTCGGCCACGCCCTCGCGGGCCTCACCATCAGCGCGGCCTTCACCAAGGGCCGGCCCCCCCGGCGGGTCCTGGCCTTCGCCACCACCTGCGCCGTGGCCCCGGACCTGGACTGGTTCACCACCTTCCTCGGGCTCGACGGCACCAGCCTGGCCCACCGGGGGATGAGCCATTCCCTCATCGCCCTGCTGCTCCTGGCCGCCGCGGCCATGGTCCTCGGGTTCCGGCCCCAGCTCCGGAGCCTCCGCCTCTGGGCCTGCATGCTTTCGGCCGCTTTGTCCCACAGCCTGCTGGACGCCTGCACCTTCGGGGGGACGGGCGTGGCCTTCCTGCTGCCCTTCTCCGAGGCGCGGTTTGTCTGCGTCTGGCAGCCCATCTTCGTGTCGCCCATCCCCCTCTCCGGCAAGCTGCTCGATTGGCTGCTGTTCTCCCTGGGCACCGAGGTCGTGTGGATCGGCATCCCGGCCCTGCTGGTGCTCAGCGCGCCCCGCGCCATCCAGTGGCTCCGGCTGCGCGGACGCTCCGAGGAAGCGCCCTGATACCGAGCTGCATTCAAAGATAGAGATTCACCACAGAGACACCGAGGTCACAGAGAGAGCACGGAGGTCTCCGTGGCCCTCCATCATGGGCAGGCCGGAGGCCGCTTCCGGCGCTGCCGGAAGCCACGGGAGGCGCCGGACTCGGATGCCCCATGAAGGATCCGGGCCCGGCGCCTCCCGTGTGCCCATGTTCCGTGTCTCCGTGGTGGATCCTTGACCATCGGAAGCGAATCGGTGTGGCCCAGCCGTTCAGCCGCCCTTGACCAGCTGCCCGCAAGCGCCCTGCACGTCGCGGCCCCGGCTGCGGCGGACGGTGACGAAGCAGCCGCGGGCCTTGAGCCACTCGGCGAACTGCTGCACGCGGTCCTCGCCGGGCTCGCGGAAGGCGCTGGCGGCGTGCTCGTTCATGGGGATGACATTCAGGTTGTGGCCGCTGCGCAGGTCGCCCAGCCAGTCCGCCAGGCGCTCGGCATCGGCCTCGGTGTCGTTCTCGCCAGCGATGAGCACGTACTCGAAGCAGAACTTCTCGCCGCGCTTGGGGCCCCAGTCGTCCAGGGCCTGCCGGAGCCGGGCCAGGTTCCACACGCGGTTCACGGGCATGGTGCGGCTGCGCGCCTCGTCCGTGGTGGCGTTGAGGCTCAGCGCCAGCAGCGGCCGGGGCTCCAGCTTCGCCAGCTTCTCGATGCCACTCACCAATCCGGAAGTACTTACGGTGATGCGCCCCTTGCCCAGGCCCAGCCCCGAAGGGTGGCACATGAGGCGGATGGCGCGGTGCAGGTGATCGAGGTTGTGCAGGGGCTCGCCCATGCCCATGAACACCAACGTGAGCAGGTGCCCACGGTCGGGCCCCAGCTCCGCCATGAGGGCCAGCACCTGGCCCAGGATCTCGCCGGGCTGGAGGTTGCGCAGGATGCCCATGCTGCCCGTAGCGCAGAAGGTGCAGCCCATGGCGCAGCCCACCTGGCTGGAGATGCAGTACGTCACGCGCGGATTTCGCACCTTGCGCGGCATGTGGACGGCCTCGATGCGCTTCCCGTCCGCCAACTCCAGCGCCAGCTTGGTGGAACCGTCGGAGGATGGCTGCCGCTCAGCGAGGCGCGGCAGGCGCAGATCCGCCACGCCTTCCAGCCAGCGGCGGATGCCCGAGCCCAGGTCCGGCGCGCCGCCCTTCCAAGTCCAGGGCCGGTGCAGCCGCTTGAACGTCTCCAGCGCGCTCCCCGGACAGCCCAGCGCCGCCAGGTCCTCCGGGAACAGCGACCAAGCCGAGGGCAGCCCCTCCCGCTCGGGGGCGGGGCGGTCCCAAGGCATGACGCCAGCAGGCATCAGGCCACCAGATCCTTCAAGCGGATCTCGCCACCCCTGCGCGTGCCAAGGGCACTGAGGCCCAGCTGGGCGGGGTCGAGCAGGTCCTGGGCCACGCGGAGCAGGTCGCGGGGCGTGACGGCTTCGATCTCCGCCATCTGATCATCAAGGCTTTGCAACTCGCCGTGGTGGATGGCCTGATGGGCCAGGTTGAACATGCGGCTGCTGCTGCTCTCCTGGCTGAAGACGAGGCTGGTGCGGGCCTGGAGCTTGGCCCGGTCCAGTTCGTCGGAGGCCACGCCCTTCTCCCGGATCCGGGCGCACTCGACCATGGTCCGCTGCACCAGCTCCCGCAACTGGCCTGGCGCACAACTGGCGCTGATCTGGAGAGCGCCGGTATCGGCATAGGGGCTGAGGTAGCTGCCCACCTGGTAGCAGAGGCCCCGGCGCTCACGCAGTTCCATGAAGAGGCGAGAGGCCATGCCGCCACCCAGCACGTGGCTCAACAAGTGGGCCGCCGCGCGGTCCGACGAGCGATGATCCGGTGCGGGAAAGCCCATGACCAGGTTCGCCTGCTGGAGATCCTTGCGGGGCACGTTCAGCAGGAAGGGGCGGGTGCGTGCCGGCGTATTGGGCGCGTGGTCCGTCCCCTTGGGCAGACGGTCCAGGATGGGTTTCAACAAATCCATGAAAGGGCCGGTCTCGATGGCGCCAGCCGCCGCCACAACCAGGTTCGGCGCGCGGTAGGTGTGGTCGAAGAAGGCGCGGGCTTCCGTGGGCCCGTAGCCCGAGACCTGGTCGCGGCGGCCCAGGATGGGATGGGCCAGGGGCGTGCCTTCCCAGAAGCCGCCGTAGAACAGCTCACTCACCCAGTCGTCCGCCTGGTCCTCGCTTTGCGCGATCTCCTCCAGGATGACGCCCCGCTCGCGGACCAGCTCCTCCGCGTCGAAGCGCGGCGCAGTCACCAGCTCACCCAGCAGGTGCACCAGCTCCGGCAGCTGGTCCGCCAGCACCTTGCCGTAGAAGCAGGCCACTTCCTTGCCCGTGAAGGCGTCCACGTGGCCACCCAAGCGATCCGTGGCTGCGGCCAGCTCATCGGGCGTGGGGTAGGCCTCCGTGCCCTTGAAGACTGTGTGCTCCAGGAAGTGAGCCAGCCCTTCCTCCGCCGGCCCCTCGTGTCGCGACCCCCGCCGCACCCAAAACCCCACCGCGCAGCTCCGCACATGGGAGATGGGTTCGATGAGGATCTCGGTGCCTTCGGGGGTGAGGGTGCGGAGGGGGGTTTCAGCCATCCCATCAGTTTACAGCCTGACGGCCTGCGGCTTGGGCGTGGGTCTGCAGCCTCAAGGTGGGGGCGATTTGTCGAGCGGAAAGAACAGCGCCCGTCTCATGGCAAGGTTGCACCTGGAGACGGGACGTCGTGGGCTCGGCGGCCGATGTGATGTCTGCAAAGGCCTTTAAAAGTAGTACCGCACCATGACGGAGGATGTCGTGCCATTGCTGGTGTAGTCACTGGTGCTGGAGCCGACGGGGATGGATGTCGAACTTCCCGACTGCTTGGTGAAGGAGTATCCAACCTCCCCACCGATGGAGATGTTCTTGAGTGGGAAATATTCAAAACCGAGAATGGGAGCCGCGGCGTAGCCATGCGTCTTGTTTTCGGTAGAAACGCCGGAAGGCCCACCGTAATAGCCCGAATTGGATTGTTTCTGGGAGATATACCACAGCCGAGGTCCAAGATAGGCGTGCGTGTTTTCGGTCATGGGCATCAACCAGAAGATCCCCACTCCAGGTATGAGGCTGCTGCTGGAATATGTGTTGTTGTAGGCATTACCCAAAGAATCAGTCTGCGAGCTCGATTGGCTGGAATGGCTGTAGGTCAGCGCCCCCTCGATCAGGAGGCCTCCCTTCGTCTTTACCGGCAAGTAGAGGGTGCTTTCATACTGTTTTAGGGACATGCCAATGCCGAATTGCTGAGCCGAACAGCAAGGGTAGAAGCCGAGGGCAGCCAGGGACAGGGCCGTGATTTTTCGCATTGATTCTCCTGTGAGGAGGTGGAGCGGTTGGAAAGCGGGTTTCGCCTGGTCCGAGTCGTGCCTCCCGAATGGGTCGAAGCCAGGTGAACGGTGACGGGTGATGGAGATGAATCTAGGGGCCCCAGGCTCCCAGTCCATCCGTCTTAAGTCCTGATTTCATCGATCCGGACTTAAGTCCTGGGGCCTCGATCACCTTCAAAGCGGCCGCGGGAAATGGGTGAGGTAAGATTCGCCCCACGCCTCCCATGACCTTCCTGACTTTCGTCCTCGCGCTGGCCACCGGATTCCTTTCCCTGGCCTGGATGTCGCGCCGCTCCCATCACCATTACTCCCCGGTGACAGAATCGCTCATCTCACCTCTGCTCTTCTATAACCTCTGGATACTTACCTGGTTGATTCGCCAGTACGCGGAGACCACGCTGCTGGGCCAAACCCTGTTCCTCTCAGGACGTTTCCTCTTCGGGGGATTGACCTGGATCTCCATGCTGGCAGCCATTCTATGGGGATCATCCTACCTGTCCTTCACGCTCCGAACGACCCATCTGGAGCCTTCCGGGGGCCTGCTCGACGCCACAAGGAAAGGGTCGATTCTCTTGGTAGGGACCACGGCTTTCATCACCGTGCTGCTCCTCCTCCTGGGTCTTGACCCCTTGATTCGGGTCATCAGCCGGTGGCTGTCGTCGCTGATCTTTCTCACGGTGGCCGTGCTCAGCCTCCGGCTCTTCTATAGCGCCCATCACGGTGGGGATCAGGCCTCCGGGAGAAGGCTCAGGATCCTGGGAGCTGCCTATTCCTTGCTTTTCGTGATTCTGACGATCTTTGTCTTGTGGAACCGATTCACCCATTCGGTACCACGCTTCACGGCCACCACCATCAATGTGGGACTCGAAATTCTCTACAACCTCGTAACGGTCCTCTGGATCCAGGCGTTCGACCACAGCCTGCCGGCCCAGGTGCTGGTACGAAAAGTGGCTGCACCGACGAGTTCTCCGGATTCAGCCTTCCCCATCGGGCTCGGGGTATCGAAGCGGGAACAGGACGTCATCCAACTCATCTGCCGAGGACTAACCAACCAGGAGATCGCGGATGCACTCTTCATTTCCCTGAAGACCGTGAAAGATCACAACTACCGCATCTTTCAAAAGACTGGCGTCCGGAATCGGGTGGAGCTGGTCCAACTGGCCCGGGAAAGCATGACCCCGGAGTAGGCCCGCCAGTTTTTCCGCTCCCAGGCCCCTTCTCCAAAGCCTGCCCTAACCCTCCGCTTCGCTGCCCGCCAGTCCGATGGGCGTCCGGTGGAGCTTCCAGCCCGCCAGGGCCCAGCAGAGGAGACCGAAGGCTGCAAGCGCCAGGAAGGCGACGGCCGGGTGGGTGGTCACCTGCTCCTGGGCCAGCAGTTGGGGAGCCGTCACGTTGGCGGCGCGGCTTCCCGTCAGGCTTTCGATGTGGTGGGTGAAGGTGAGGCGCTGGAGGAAGGGCGGGAAGATCCGCACCAGGGGTTCCCAGAGGAAGAAGTAGAGGGCGCCCCAGAGCGTGCCCCGCTTGAAGATCAGGCCCACCAGCGTCATCAGGGCCAGCTCGCCCCACCAGGCACCCACCAGCGCGCCGATGCGGCCTGGCAGCTGGGACGGATCCCCGCCCAGGGTGTAGAGGCCAAGGGTGCTGAGGATGAGCCAGGCCGCTCCCCAGAAGAACCAGGGCAGGCCCTTCCCCAGGGGCAGCGCCCAGGCCGGGGCCGGTCGCACCAGCAGCAAGGGCAGCGTGCGCTGTTCGAGATCCTCGCGGATGCCCGCCGGAGCGGCCACCAGGGCCATGATGGGCAGCATCATGCGGATCATCTCGTGGAAGATGCGCAGGGTTTCGCCCGAGCTGAGATCCCCGCCCTGAAGCCGGGCGATGATCTGGCCACCCGCCACCAGCAGGACCGGGCCCACGGCGCAGGCTGCCAGCACCCAGCCCCGGCCCTGGAAGATGCGGGGCGCATAGCCCCGCGCCACCGCGCGGATTGTCGTTAGGGGAGAAGGAGCGGCGTTCATGCGTGATCTTTCGTGAGGTACTGGAATACCGCATCCAGGTTGAGATCCAGCGGATCCAGGGCGCGAAGGGGAATGCCGCCCTCGGCCGCGGCCTTCTGGAGGCGGGGGAGGATCTCCCGGGGCGAGCGCACGGACATCACCACGGCGCCCTCCTCCATGCGGAGAGCCACCAGCTCCGGCTGTTCCACGGCCCAGCGGGCCAGCACCTGGGCCTCGCCTGTGAGGCGCAGCTCCACCGGATGGCGGTCCAGCAGCTGGCGGATCTCGGTGACCGTGCCTTCGGCCAGCAGGCGCCCCCGGAACAGCAGCAGGATGCGATCCGTGAGCTGGGCGATCTCGCCGAGGATGTGGCTCGATACCAGGATGCGCGTGCCCTTGGCGGCCAGATCGCGCAGGAGGGCCATGAGCGTGAGCCTGGCCTCGGGATCCAGGCCGTTGAAGGGTTCGTCCAGGATGAGCAGTTCCGGTTCGTGCAGCAGCGCCTGGGCCAGACGGATGCGCTGGCGCATCCCCTTGGACATGCGCGCGAAGGTGAGGTGGGCGCGGTCGCTCATGCCCACGGTGGCGATGGACCGGACAACGGCAGCCTTCAACCCCTCACCCGACAGCCCCGACAGCTCGCCCATCATGCGCAGCCAGCGGTCGGCGCGGAGGCCCGTGGGCAGGCGGTCGCCCTCGGGCACCAGGCCCAGTCGCGACAGCACCGCCGGGTTGCGGAAGGGGGCTTCACCGAAGACCTTCACGTCGCCGCCCGAGGGTGGCAGCAGGCCCGAAAGCAGCTGCAGCAGGGAGGACTTGCCAGCGCCATTGGGGCCCAGCAGACCGGTGATGCCGCCGCCTTCCGGCAGCTGGAAGGACGTGGGACTGAGGCCCAGGATGGGGCCGTAGCGGAGGGAGGCGCGGTCGAGGGAAATCATCAGATGACCGCCTCCGAAGGCATGGTCCGCTTGGCGGCCACGAAGGTCCACAACCCCAGGTGGAAGGCCGTGCCGAGCAGCGCGGGGCCCCAGCCCATCAAGGGGCGGTCCACACCCACGAAGAGTTGGGGCCAGGTCTCGGCCAGCAGGATCGGGTTGAGGGCCTGGATGGCCGAGAACCCTGTCAGGCCCTGGATCATGGAGGCCAGGGTGGCAGCGCCCAACACGAGGCCCAGCACCCAGCCAATGCCCGCCCGCGGCGTGGCGGCCATGCTGGAGGCCCCCACGGCCAGAGAGCCCATCAGCGCCGAACTGATGGCCATGGCGGGCAGCAGGCGCAGGGGCGCCGTCACCCATACCGGGCCGCTGGCGCCGGCGAGAATCAGGGACATCAACCAGGGCAGCAGGATGAAGGGCAACAGGATGGCGAAGGGCAGGGCTGCGGCGAAACCCAGCTTGGCGAGCAGGTAGTCTTTCGGAGCCACAGGGTGGGCGTACATCAGGGGCCGCACGCGGTAGAGCGTATCCCGGGCCACCAGGCCGCCGCCCACCAGGGCCACCAGGAACCAGAGCAGGTAGCTGGCGGGGTTCAGCAGGTCCGCCTGGAAGTCCGCGCCCTGGGTGAGGATGGTCTTCGCGAAATCCTGCATGGGCTTGAAGGTCTGGTTGGTCTGGAGCAGGTGGTCCACATAGATGCGGGCCACCTTCCAGAGCAACAGCATGACGAAGGCGAAACCGAAGAAGCGGCCGATCTTCTGCCGCCAGAGCCGGGCCAGGTCGAAACGGATCAGTACTAGGGCCGGGGGATGGCCATGGCCCAGATCCGGCGCGGGAGGAAGGGTGGGGGCATAGATGGGCATGGCTAGGCCTCCCCCGGATGAAGGGCCCTGAGGAGCACCTCGTCCAATCGGTCATGGCGGGGCGTGAGCTGCACCAGGGTCGCGCCATGGTTTTCGGCCCAGCGGAAGGCGGCCGTGGGATCGGCTTCCGTCAATTCCAGATCATAGAGGCCGTTGCGGGCCTCCAGCACCGCGCCCAGGTCGGCCAGAGCCGCTTCCTGGGGGGCATCGAGCGGATCGAGGAAGCGCAGCTCCACGCGCTTCGCGAGGGCCTTGCGGAGGCCGGCCATGGAGCCCGCGGCCTTGATCTGGCCCTGGTCGAGGATCACCAGCTGGTCCGCCACCCGCTCCACGTCGCCCAGCAGGTGCGACGCCAGGATGACGCCGGTACCCAATTCCGCGTGGACCCGCAGCACCAGATCCAGCATGCGGCGGCGACCGTCGGGGTCGAGGCCGTTGGTGGGCTCGTCCAGGAAGATCAATTCGGGGCTGTGGACCAGGGCCTGGGCCAGCTTCACCCGCTGGCGCATGCCCGTGGAGTAGCCGCTGACGGGCCGGTAGCGGGCCTCGTCCAGGCCGACGAAATACAGCACCTCATGGGCGCGATCCCGGGCCGACTCCGGTGCCAGGCCGCTCAACTCACCCCAGAAGGCCACCTGCTCGTAGGCGGAGGCATCCTCGATGAGCGCGTCGTACTCGGGCATGTAGCCGATGCGGGACCGCAGCTTCGCCGCCTCGGGAGCCCCCAAGGGCACGCCCAGCACGGTGCCGCCGCCGGCCGACGGCTGCAATAGGCCCAGTAGGGCCTTCAGCAGGGTGGACTTGCCTGCGCCGTTGGGGCCCAGCAGACCCACGATGCCGCGGTCCAGGGTGAGGGTCAGCCCCTTCAGGGCGGGCGCCGCGGCAGCGGCATAGCGCACGTCCAGGTTTTCGAAGGCGATCAACGGGGCCTCCAGGTGGTGTCCACAGCATGCTCCAGGATGTTGGTTGCTACGGGTGGGACCGAGAATGGCTTAGGGGCCGTTCGAGATCACCAGCGTATTCCCTGGTTATCTCGTTACGGCCCCTTATGTCGCCCACGCGATGTTGCGGAATGGATTGTTCAATAGAAAGCGACTTAGGGCTGGCAGGATCATCCTCCCACTTTGCCCAAGGCGCCGCATGCGACTCAAGGCCCGGGGGAGCTGCCCCGGGACCCATGCTCCCGGCATTGAGCCCTGGGCACTTGCCCGGGAGCAGGGGATCCAGCGGAGAATGGGGACATGAGCTTCGCCCATCTCCACCTGCACACCGAACATTCGCTGCTCGACGGCCTCACGCGCATCCCCGACCTCATCAAGAAGTGCAAGGCCAGCGGCATGCCCGCCGTGGCTGTGACAGACCACGGGAACATGTTCGGCATGATGAAACTCTACGACGCCTGCGAAAAGACCATGGATGCGGAAGGGAACTGGGCCGTGAAACCCATCCTGGGTTGCGAGGTCTACGTGGCCCCCAAGACCCGCTTCGACCGCAAGCTCGAGGCGAAGAACACCACGGGCGAGGAGGGCCTGGAGGACTGCGTGGACCCCAGCGGCAGCCGGGACGCCGGCTACCACCTGGTGCTGCTGGCCAAGAACCCGACCGGCTTCGCGAACCTGTCGAAGCTGGTGTCCGCGGGCTTCACCGAGGGCTTCTACTACAAGCCGCGCATCGACAAGGACCTCCTCCGCCAGCACAGCGAAGGGCTCATCGGGCTGTCCGCCTGCCTGGGCGGCGAGGTGCAGGCCCGCATCCTCCAGAACCGCCTGGACCAGGCGGAGCGCGTGGCCCGCGACTTCCGCGACATCTTCGGCGAGGACTTCTACCTGGAGATCCAGGACCAGGGCTTCGACAAGGAGAAGGAGATCATCCCTTCCCAGATGGAGCTGGCCGCGAAGCTGGGCATTCCCCTGGTGGCCACCAACGACGCCCACTACCTCAACCATGAGGACGCGGACCTGCACGACACGCTGCTCTGCATCGGCACCAAGACCACCAAGGCCAAGGAGAAGCGCATGCGCTTCGCCACGGATCAGTTCTACGTGAAGACGCCCGAGGAGATGCGGGCCGTCTTCCCGGATCATCCCGAATACCTGGAGCGCACCCTGGAGATCGCCGCCAAGGTGGATCTCTTCCCCATCACGCGGAAGCCCGTCACGCCCCAGTTCCCCGTGCCCGATGGCTACGATCTGGAAGCCTACTTCATGCATGTGGCGAAGGAGGCCTTCGAGCAGCGTCTCGCGGAATGCCGCCCGCTCTGGCAGGCGGGGACACTGAAGCACCCGGAGGCGAAGTACCGGGAGCGCCTGGCCTTCGAGCTGGACATGATTCTCAAGATGGGCTTCCCGGGCTACTTCCTGCTGGTCTGGGATTTCATCCGCAAGGCCCGGGAGATGGGCGTGCCCGTGGGCCCCGGCCGCGGCTCCGCGGCGGGCAGCATCGTGGCCTGGTCCATGCGGATCACGGACATCGATCCCATGCAGTACGACCTGCTCTTCGAGCGCTTCCTCAACCCCGAGCGCGTGTCCATGCCCGACGTGGACATCGACTTCTGCCGTGACGGCCGCCAGAAGGTCATCGACTATGTGACAGAGAAGTACGGCCAGGACAAGGTGAGCAGCATCATCACCATCAACCAACTCAAGACCAAGGCCGTGATCAAGGATGTGGCGCGGGTCTTCGAGAAGGACTTCGCCTTCGCCAACAACCTCACCAAGCTGGTGCCCCAGGAGCCCGGCAAGCCCATGAGCATCGGCGAGGCCTTGCAGAAGAGCGACAAGCTCCGCGAGCTGTACGAGAGCGATCCCGAGGTGAAGAACATCCTCGATATCTCCGCGCGGCTGGAGGGCCTGTCCCGCAACACCGGCGTCCACGCCGCGGGCGTCATCATCGCCCCGGACGAACTCACGCAATTCGCACCGCTCGCCATGGATAAGGACAAGAAGGTGATGGTGCAGTACACCATGGTGGAGGCCGAGCGCGCGGGCCTGCTGAAGATGGACTTCCTGGGCCTGGAGACGCTCACTCAGATCGCCAAGACCCAGGAGGTCATCGCCCGGCGCCACGGCGCGCCCAAGGACATGACCACCATCCGCGCCTTCGACGACAAGAAGACCTTCGAGCTCTTCGCCGCAGGCGACACGGACGGCGTCTTCCAGTTCGAGTCCGGCGGCATGAAGCAGCTGCTGCGCCAGCTGGGGCCCGACCGTTTCGACGACCTCATCGCGCTCAACGCGCTCTTCCGCCCCGGGCCACTCGGCGCGGGCATGGGCACTACGTATGTGGAACGCCGCCATGGCCGCGAGCCTGTGACGTACCTCTTCCCCGACCTGGCGCCCATCCTGGCGCCCACCTACGGCGTGATCCTCTACCAGGAGCAGGTCATGCAGATCGCCAGCCTCGTCGCCGGGTACTCCCTGGGCGAGGCGGACATGCTGCGCCGCGCCATGGGCAAGAAGGACAAGGAGAAGATGGCCAAGGAGAAGACCAAGTTCATCGAACAGGGCGCTTCCCGGGGCTACGACAAGGCCAAGGTCGCGGAGATGTTCGACCTCATCGAGTACTTCGCGGGCTACGGCTTCAACAAGAGCCACAGCGCGGCCTATGCCATGGTGGCCTACGAAACCGCCTACCTGAAGGCCAACTATCCCGTGGAGTTCATGGCGGGCCTGCTGTCCACCAAGTCGGGCCGCACGGACGATGTGGCCAAGTACGTGCAGAACTGCCGGGAGGGCGGCATCGAGGTGCTGGGGCCGGACATCAACGAGTCGGCGCTGGACTTTACGGCCACGGGGGATCGGCAAATCCGGTTCGGATTTGCCGCGGTGAAAGGACTAGGAGAGGCTGCGTTGCAGGCCATTCTGGAGGCCCGCCAGGCCGAAGGGACGTTCAAGGATCTGTTCCACGCGCTGAAGAGCACCGATCTCCAGAAGGCCAACCGCAAGGTGTGGGAATCCCTCATCAAGGCCGGGGCCTTCGACAGCCTGGAACCCAACCGGGCCGCGCTGCTCCAGGGCCTGCCAGACGCCGTGTCCGCGGCTTCCCGCGGGGGCGGCGACACGGGCATGACCAGCCTGTTCGATGACGCGGAACTGGCCAGCCTCAGCGAGGATTGGCGCGTGCCCGAGGGCATCGAGCCCTGGGACCGCAAGGTTCGCCTCGCCGCGGAACGCGAGGTGCTGGGCCTCTTCGTCAGCGGCCACCCCCTCGAGGAATACGCCGACGCCATCCAGGTGCACACCCACGGCACCCTGGCCAAGGTGATGGAGGATGCCACCGCGGGCCGCCTGCGGGACCGCCAGGAAGTGACGCTTGGCGTGATGGTGACGAGCGTTGCCTTCAAGACCAACCAGAAGGGTGAGCCCTGGGCCATCCTCCAGGTGGAGGACCTGACCGGAAAGATGGAAGTGCTGCTCATGGCCAGCAAGTGGGATCCCTTCACCAAGAAGCTCGGCAAGCGGCCCTTCGAGCAGTACGGCCACCTCGCCCTGCCCGAGGCCATGCTGCGCATCACGGGCGAACTGCGGGTGGAGACGATCCAGGCCAACGGCAACGGGAATGGCAACGGCAACAGCGATGCCGAAGAGGAGGAAGAGCAGACCGTGGTGAAGGTCTTCGCCACCGTGCTGGAACCCCTCGAATCCTTCCAGGGCCAGGGCTTCACGGGGGTCCTGGTGCGCCTGCCCGTGGGCGAGTGCCCGCCCCGGCTGGAGGCCATCCTGAAGGACTACCGGGGCGACCTCCCTGTCACGTTCGAATACCGCTCGAAGGAGGGCCTGCTGGCCCGCGTGCGGGCCGGCCGCGACTTGCGCCTGAAGCACGACCCCGACCTGGCCGAAAAACTGGCCAAGGATGCGGGTTGCACCCTGTCCTGGACCTATTGACCTCCCGGGTTCGTGGAGCCGCTGTGATCCCCCTTCCCCTCCTGCCCGGCTTCAGCCGCTGGGGCGCCCACCTGGAGGCGCTGCTGGCCCGGCCTGAGGCTTTGTGGATCCATGGCCCGTCGGGATCGGGGGTGTCCACCCTGGCGGCGGAATTCGCCCAGCACCGAGGGGGACCCTGGGCCGAGGCCAGTGACACGGAGGAAGGGGCTGCCTGGTTGGCCACCCACCCGGGGGGCGTGGTGGCGGCCCGGAATCCGATGCCCGGCACCCTGGCCTGTCTGGAGCTGCGGCTGCCTTCGCTGGAGGAGGATCCCGCCTGCATCCCCGGCCTTCTGGCGGCGCTGGCGGAAGCCGAGGGGATCCTGGACGCTTGGCCCCCGGTCCTGGGGGCCCTGCCCTGCCCCGGCAACCTGCGGGAGTTGCGCAACCGACTGTTGCGCTGGAAGTTGCTGGGCCAGCTGCCCGGATCGGAGCCCGCCGGCCCCCCGCGCTACGAGGCCGAGGATCTGGCCACCAACCTCCACGACCTGGAGCGTTTCCTCCTCCACCGGGCCCTGCGCCGGGCCTACGGCAACCGGGTGGAGGCCGCCACGCGGCTGGGCGTGAGCCGCCGCCAGCTCTACCTGCTCATCCGCCGCCACGGCGACCCGGTCCGGGGCGAATCTGCCTCCGGGGACCTGCCCCAGCGGATGAGGAAACGGAGATCGGCACAAAACTCCAGTCCGGAGCCCGGGGCCCGATAACAGGGGAACGGCCGCATTGGCTGCACGGAAGCTCAGCTATGATGACTCCCCTTCGGGTGCTGGTAGTGGACGACGATCCCGGAAGGCGGGATGGCATGGCCTTGAGCCTGAAGCGCGCGGGGTTCCTCGCGGAACAGGCCCGGGGCGGCGACGAGGCCCTGCGCATGGTGCGGCCCGGCGCTTTCAACGTCGTGGTGACCGATTTGCGCATGCCAGGCATGGATGGCCTTCAGCTCATCGCCCGTCTCAAGGCCGTGGATCCCGCCCTGCCCGTCCTGCTCATCACCGCCTTCAGCGGTTCGGAGATGGCCCAGGAGACCATGCGCCTGGGTGCCTTCGATGTCCTCTCCAGACCCTTCAGCCCCGAGGAGCTCACCGCCGCCCTGCAGAAGGCCCGGAACTACGAAGGCCACCTCAAGGCCGAAGAGCTCGCCGAGGTGCCTGTGATCCTCACACAGGACCCCGGGCTTGGCGAAACCCTGACCCTGGGCCGCCGCGCCGCGGACAGCCGCGCCACCATCCTCATCCAGGCCGAGAACGGCACCGGCAGGGAATTGCTGGCCAGGCTCATCCACAATTCGAGCCTCCGCCGCAACGGCCCCTTCGTGACCATCAACTGCGCGGCCATTCCCGAAAACCTGCTGGAATCCGAACTCTTCGGCCACGAGAAGGGCGCCTTCACGGGCACCACAAGCATGAAGCAGGGCTGCTTCGAGCGGGCGAACGGCGGCACCCTGGTGCTTGATGAAGTGGGCGAACTGCCACTGGGCCTCCAGGGCAAGCTGCTGTGCGTCCTCCAGGAGCGCACCGTGGACCGCCTGGGCGGTGCCCGCCCCATCCCCGTGGATGTGCGGCTCATCTCCCTCGCCAGCCACGATCTCCTGGCGGAGGTGAAGGCGGGCCGCTTCTCCGAGGAGCTCTACTACCGCCTGAACGTGATCCCCCTGAACCTGCCGCCCCTCCGGGACCGGCCGGGCGATCTGGAATTGCTGGCCTCGTACTTCGCCGAGCGTTATGCCCGCGAGAACGACCGCGCCGTGCCCGAGCTGGTGCCCAGCTTCTTCGCCGGACTGGCCCGCCACCCCTGGAGCGGCAATCTCCGGGAGCTGGAGAACGTCCTCCAGCGCTGCGTGGTGTTGAGCCAGGGCCGCCGCCTCAGCCAGCATGACCTCCACTGGCTCCTGCCCGCCGAAGCCTTGGAAGGCCTGCCCGAGGATCCGCCCGAACGGGCCGTCCCCGAGCCCCGGACGCCCCTCCCCACTGGCGTGGCGGGGGCTGCGCCGCGACGTGAAGCCGTCACCCCACCCGCCGGCGCCGTGGTGGCCGATCCCCAGAAGCCCCTGGTGGGCCTGTCCCTGGGCACCCCCGTGGTGCTGCCCCTGGGCCTGAGCCTGCCCGAGCTGGAGCGTTTCTGGCTGCTCACCACCCTCAGCGCCCTCAAAGGCAACCGCACCCACTGCGCCGAACAGCTCGACATCGCCCTGCGCACCGTGCGCAACAAGATCAACGAGTACAAGGCGGACGGGTTTGCCATTCCGCCGAGCATGCGGGGGCGGGAGGACGAGTGAAACCTGGCGGTTTCACTCGATAAGGGAAAAGCATTTTTTAGCCACGGATGAACACGGATAGAGACCGTTATTTATCGGTGTTCATCGGTGGCAAATTTCTTTGGCTGCGTTAAACCATGTTTTTATGTATGGAATCACTAGTGTCCGGTTAAAAGTCAAACAATGGCAATAGGTTGCATTCATCGGCGATCGTGCTTCTGTCTTGAATCTTCGGGAAGGCGCGCTGTAGCTCGATTTTCTCGAAAACGGACACCGAGA
>Ga0315270_10000180_pt1 | contig 36453 bp, 29 predicted proteins | sample C1_bottom_MG_FD_204932 | JGI IMG/M metagenome (GOLD analysis project Ga0315270, IMG submission 204932) | Sediment microbial communities from Yellowstone Lake, YNP, Wyoming, USA - C1_bottom | ecosystem: Environmental > Aquatic > Freshwater > Lake > Sediment | place: USA: Wyoming | collected... | reverse complement strand
AAACCGGCCCGACTGCCGCGTCCCTCGTGAGCGACTGGGGGGCGCGAAGCCATGTCCAGGTACTCGTCTTGACCGTGGCGACCGCAGTCGGTGTCTATTTCTGTTTCCGGCTGGCCTTGCCCTTTCTGCCAGCACTCGTCTGGGCCCTGACCCTGGCGGTCTTGTTCATTCCGGCCCACCGGTGGGTTGAATCAAAACTGAAGCGCCCAAGTATGGCTGCCGCGGTTTCCGTCCTGGCGGTGAGCTTGATCGTGGCGGTGCCTATGACTTTCGTGGGGCAGCGACTTCTTGTGGAGTCAGCCAGAGGCGCGGAAATCATCAAAACGAAGGTCGAGTCCGGTGAGTGGAGACGCACCATCGAAGCACAGCCACGCGTTGCGCCAATGGCGGGCTGGGTCGAAAAGCAGGTTGATCTGCCGGGAACGGTCAAGACCATCACGACTTGGTTAACCACGACCGCTGGGGCGCTCGTGAAGGGATCCGTAGTTCAGGTGATTGGATTTTGCCTGACCTTCTATCTGCTTTTCTATTTCCTGCGGGACCGCTCTGGGGCGCTCCAGTCACTGCGGTCTTTGTCGCCACTATCGGCGGCGGAAATGGACCGGTTGTTCAGTCAGGTCGCAGATGCCATTTACGCCACCGTCTACGGGACGCTGGCCGTCTCGGCCGTGCAGGGGCTCCTGGGCGGACTGATGTTTTGGTGGCTGGGTTTGCCAGCTCCATTATTCTGGGGCATGGTGATGGCGCTGCTGGCCGTGGTCCCGGTGTTGGGCGCCTTTATCGTTTGGGTTCCTGCGGCCTTATTCCTGGCGTTGGAGGGCAGTTGGGGGAAAGCTTTGATTCTCACCGTGTGGGGTGGTGTGGTCGTCGGCGGGATCGACAACCTGCTCTTGCCTGTCCTGGTCGGAAACCGGCTGAAACTCCACACCATCCTCGCCTTCCTTTCCGTGGTCGGCGGTCTGATTCTGCTCGGTCCATCCGGCCTCATCCTCGGTCCGGTAGTCCTTACGATCACCATGGCGCTTCTGGAAATCTGGCGTGACCGAGCCGTGGACCCACCGACGGCAGAGACACTAAAATAACCCAGCCGTCGCGGGGTGAAGGGAAATCCACATGGCTGCAAAAGACTTTCCTGTTGTTTGCGTGGGCGGCTCGGCCGGTGGCCTTGATGCCTACATCCGGCTGCTCCAGCATCTGCCTGCCGACATGGGCGTGGCCATCGTCATCGTCAATCACTTGAGAATCGTAGACACCCAGCTCCATGAGATTCTCCCGCGCTACACGAAGATGCCGGTGGAACTCATCACGGAAAAATTGGACATCGAGCCCAACCATGTGTTCATCATCCCGCCCCAGCGTGATCTGCACGTCCTCGATGGCGAGTTCCGCCTGAAGCCCATATCCAAGCCCAGGGGATGGCCCGACGTGATCACGGTCTTTCTGCGTTCCCTGACGGAGCACTGGGATGGCAAGGTGATCGCCGTCATCGTCTCCGGCTACGATGGCGATGGAGCGGCGGCGCTGTGCGGCATCAAAGATGTGGGGGGCATCACCATCGCCCAGAAGCTGGACACAGCCGGGTATCCCGATATGCCCGCCACCGCCATCGCAACCGGGTGCATCGACTTTGTCCTTTCACCTGAGGACATCGCCAGGCAAATTGTGCGAATCGCGCACGCGGAGTGAGGGCGACCGCCGGCTGGATTAACATTGCGCCCAGAGGATGTCATGCTTGCCCCCATGTCCCGTCCCCTGTCCTTTAGAGTCTTGCAGTGCCTGGCGGTCGCGGCCCTTCTGCTGGGCTGTTCCAATCGTCCGCCGGTGACTCAGCCTGCCCCGCCGCCGGTGGCAACGCCCCCCACGCCTGCGTCCGCCCCGCGCCCTGCCCTGCCGGTCCCGTCCCCGCGCCCGCAGCTGGAACTGGAGGCCATCCAGGCGCGTGAGGCCGCCCGGATGGCGGAGAGGTCTGAAATGGCGCGAATGGAGGAAAGATCCGAGAGGGGTCGGATGGCGGAGAGGTCCGAAATGGCCAGGAAAGAGGCCCCTTCGCGATCCTCCATGCCGCCGCCGCCTTCAGACAACAACCCCAATGTTACCAAGGACCAGGCCTTCGCCCAGGTGTCGGTGATGTACGGAACCGACCGGAAGATGGACCCCCGCAATGGTGCATTCGGCGGCGAGCGGGGCTCCGGGATCTCCTACGGCGAAATCGCCGTGAGCATCCCCTCTGGGCACAAGACCGGCGACATCGAAGCCCCCTCCATCTGGAAGCTGGAGTTCCGCGAGGATCCCAGGAAGCACATGGCCATCCTCGACCGGACCATCCATAGCCGCATGAGCTTCCTCCGGCGCGTGAAGGCCCGGATCCAGGCCCAGGGTTCCTCGGGATCGAGTTTCGTGTTCGTCCACGGCTACAACGTGGCCTTCGATGATGCCGCCCGCCGCACGGCGCAGATCACCTACGACCTCGACTACCACGGCGTGCCCGTGTTCTACAGCTGGCCCTCCCAGGGCTCCCTGCAGGGCTACACCACGGACGAGAACAACGTCCAGTGGAGTGAGGCCAACCTGAAGAAGTTCCTCGTGGACTTCGCCCAGACGAGTGGCACGAAGGACATCTACCTCATCGCCCATTCCATGGGCAACCGCGCCCTCACCGGCGCCCTCCGGCAGATCTTCACCGAGCAGCCCAAGCTCCGGGGGCGCTTCAAGGAGATCATCCTCACCGCCCCTGACATCGACGCGGAAATCTTCAAGCGGGATATCGCGCCAGCCCTCATCGCCGGCTGCAACCGCATCACCCTGTATGCATCCAGCGGGGACAACGCTCTCCTGGCCTCCAAGAAAGTCCACGGCTACCCCCGGGCCGGAGACACCGCCGAGGGCATCGTCGTGGTGCCCGGCATCGAGACCATCGACGCCTCAGGCCTGGACACGAGCTTCCTGGAGCATTCCTACTTCGCCACCGCTCCGCCGGTGCTTAGCGACATCCGCCGCGTGCTCCTGGACGGCTGGCGTGCCGCCCGCCGCGGTCTGGAACGGCGAGCGGGCGGAGGCGGGAGCTACTGGAAACTGAGCGCGGCGGCAAAACCCTGAGGATCTACTTCCCGGCCTTGTCGAAGGCCAGGTTCCGCACCATGTCCTCGGTCTTCCAGGGGGCGGGTGCGCCGCCCAGGTACTTCTGGAACCACTCGAGGTGGGCGTTGTAGTAGACGGGCATGGACTTCAGGTTGTCCGGCCAGTGGCCGTCGTTCTTGAAGACGATGAGGCGGCTGGGCACACCCATCTCCTGGAGCCCCGTGAAGAACTGGAGGCTCTGGGTATAGGGCACCCGGTAGTCGCGCTCGCCGGTGATGACGAGGCAGGGCGTCTTGAATTGCTTCACGTGGCTGCTGGGATTCATGCGGTCGTAGGCGGCGGCCTTGTCCCAGGGCGTGCCCGTGAGGTCGTGCTCGGGGAACCACAGCTCCTCGGTGGCGCCGTGCATGGACCGCAGGTCGTAAACGCCCATCATGGCGGCGATGGCCTTGAACCTGGTGGTGTGGCCCTCCAGCCACATCATGGCGTAGCCGCCCCAGCTCCAGCCCATGGCCCCCATACGGTCCTTGTCCACGTAGGGCAGCGCCGCCAGGTGGTCGGCCACCTTCTCGATATCCGTCATCACCTTGCCGTCCCAGTCGCCGCTGATGGCGTCCGTGAAGGCCTGGCCGTAGCCCGTGGAACCGTGCGGGTTCGGGAAGGCCACGATGTAGCCCGCGCCCGGATAGACCTGCCAGTCGCCCCGCAGGGTGTCGGACCACATCATCTGCGGGCCGCCGTGGACGTTGAGGATGAGCGGGTACTTCTTCGCGGGATCGAAGCCGTGGGGCTTCACCAGGAACACCTGGATGTCCTTGCCGTCGGCCCCCTTCACCCACTGCTCCTCGGCGGGGCGGATGTCCACTTCGTCGGCCACGGCCTGGTTGAAGGAGGTGAGCCGCTTTAATTCTTTGGTGCCGAAGGTGTAGCGCCAGACCTCCACGGGCTCGCCCACGCGGGTCTTGCTGAGGTAGACGGCCTTCTGGTCGGGGCTCACCACGAACTCGCGGATGCTCTGGCCGTCGAGCATGCGGGTGGTCTTCCCCGTGGCCACGTCCACGCGGAACAGCGGCCAGCGGCCCTTCTCCTGCACGGTGAACCAGAGGGCCTTGCCGTCAGCGGACCACTGGAAGCCATCCACCCAGTTATCGATGGCCTCCGTCAGCACCTTCCGGGTCTTGGCCGCGCGGTCGTACACGGCAAGCCGGAAGCGGTCGGACTCCACGCCCGGCCGGGTCTGGAACTTGTAGGCGATGAAGCGGCCGTCCGGCGAATACTTCGGATCCTGATCCGCGGCCGGATTGTCGCCGGTGATGCGCCTCGGCGTGCGGTCGCCATCGAGCGAGATCAGGAAGAGATCCTGGTTGGTGCTGCGGGCGGGCACGGCGTCCGTGTTGGTGGTGACACAGACCTCCTTGCCGTCGGGGCTCAGGTCCCAGCTCTGCCAGAAGGCCGGGTAGTCCTGCTTGCCGGAGGTCAGCGCCTCCACCTTGCCTTCGAAGGTGGCTGTGAAGAGATGGCTGTACTGGAAATCGCGCCATTCGGTCCAGTGCCGGTAGAGCAGCGAATCCGCCAAGTGGGCCTGCGCGGGCCCGTTCTCCGCCTTTTCGCTCAGTTCTTTCTGCTTCGCGCCATCGGCCATGGCCTCGGGATACACCGAGGCCTCGAACACCACCTTGTTCCCCGACATCACCTTCGGGGCGCCCACGCCAGCCTCGAACCCCGTCACCTTGCGGGCCTCGCCGCCGCTGGTGTCCAGCGCCCAAAGCTGACTGCCACCGGCTCGGCTGGAGAGGAAGAACAGCGTCTTCCCATCCTTGGACCACTGGGGCGCCGTGTCGGACTTGCCCGAGAAGGTGAGCTGCTTCGCGGCCCCAGTGGCCGTGTCGAGCAGCCAGATCTGCGTGTTCCGCGTGGCGGCCTTCAGGTCCTGGCTGGACACCTCGAAGGCCAGCCTCGATCCATCGGGGCTCAGGGCCAGGTGCTGAACACCCTTGAGGCGGTACAGATCCTCGATGGTGAAGGCCCGCTTCTCCGCGGCCACGATGGGCAGCGTCAGGACCAGGGCGGGCACCAGGATAAGGCGCGAGAGGGACATGAAAACCTCCGACAAAGCCCTTCAGCATCGCATGGGCCGCAGGTCGGAATGAAGGGCACGGATCCCTTGGTATCCTTTGCCATGCCAATGCACGATGCCCCTGCCTTCCCCCGCGGCCGCGGGATCTTCTGCAACCGGACGCTGAACCTGCGCTCCGTGCGGGCCATCGGCTACGACATGGACTACACCCTGGTGGACTACCGGGTGGCGGCCTTCGAGCAGATGGTTTACGCCCAGGCCCGGGAGCGCCTGGCCTCCGAAGGCTGGCCCGTGGAGGACATGGACTTCGACCCGCGGATGGTGGCCCGCGGGCTGGTGATTGATACCGAGCTGGGCAACCTGGTGAAAGCCAACCGCTTCGGCTTCGTGAAACGGGCCATGCATGGCACACGGATGCTCGAACACGCCGAGCAGCGGGACGCCTACGCCCAGACCCTGGTGGATCTGAGCGATCCTCGCTGGGTCTTCCTCAACACCCTGTTCTCGCTGTCGGAGGGCTGCCTTTACGCCCAGGCCGTGGATCTGCTGGACCGCGGCGCCCTGCCCCGCCCCTTCGAGTACGTGAGCCTCTATCGCCACGTGCGGGCTCGTGTCGACGCTCAGCACCTTGAGGGCCACCTGAAGGCCGAGATCGCGGCCGCCCCGGAGCGCTATGTGGTGCAGGATCCCGAGGCGGCCCTGGCCCTGCTGGATCAGAAGGCCGCGGGGAAGAAGCTGCTCCTCATCACCAACTCGGAGTGGACCTTCACCTCGAAGATGATGGCCCATGCCTATGACCGGCACCTGCCGGGAGACATGACCTGGCGCCAGCTCTTCGACGTGGTGATCGTCGCCGCCCGCAAGCCCGCCTTCTTCACCGAGCATGGTCCCTTCTTCGAGGTGGTGGACGAGGCGGGTCTGCTGCGCCCCCTGATGGGTCCCCTGCGTCCGGGCGGACTCTATCTGGGTGGTTGTGCGGCCCAGGTGGAGCGCGACCTGGGCATCTCCGGCGACGAGATCCTCTACGTGGGTGACCACATGTTCGGCGACGTGCATGTGAGCAAGCGCACCCTCAGCTGGCGCACAGCCCTGGTGCTCCGCGAACTGGAAGGCGAAGTCTCGGTCCTGGAGTCCTTCCAGCCCACCGAGCTGCGGCTCGTGGCCATGATGCGCGAAAAGGAGGCGATGGAGATGCGGCTCTCCCAGGCGCGCCTGGACCTCCAGCGCCTCCACGCGGGGTATGGCCCCACCCCAGCGGTGGACGCCGCCACTCTGGAAGCGCGCGTCCACGATCTCCGCGGCCAGCTGGTGGCGTTGGATGCCGAGATCGCCCCTCTGGCCAGGGCGGGCACCGAGCTCGTCAATGCCAGGTGGGGCCTGCTCACCCGTGCCGGCAACGACAAGAGCCACCTCACCCGCCAGATCGAGCGCTACGCCGACATCTACACCAGCCGCGTATCGAACTTCCTGCACGCCACGCCTTTCGCCTACTTCCGATCGCCTCGGGGGAGCCTCCCGCATGACCCCGGCGCCTCAGGCCTCGCTCCAATCTGAACCCAGGGACAACTGCCGGGAGTTCCTGAGCCCATCCTCCCCCGGGGACCGCCCAAAAGAACGATGGACGCATGGCAGGCCCCAAGGGCCTTGCCGCGCCCTGGCGGGCAAGGACTCACCATTTGAAAGGCCTGCAAATAGATGACTGATCCATCCTCAAGCCCATGGCCGCCTTCGCCGAAAGGAATCGAGAAACCGGGCCTTTCCGGACGCGGCCTTTATTGGGAATATCCAGGCATGTCGAACGGACCCTCCCCCAACCAATTTCCCTGCGCCCACAGCCACTCGTGCCCGTTCTCCAAGGCCCCCTGCCCAGGTGAGTGCGTCTTCGCCGATGGCATGAGGTCCATGCACCTCATGATCCTGGTCCTGGACCTGGGGTGCCGTCAGGTGGTCTTCGAGAACGAGGCGGCGCGGCGGTTGCTGGATGAGATCGGTGATCATTCCTACGAAGGGCTGGGTCGCCTCCTGATGAAGGGCGGCAGATCCTTCGAGGACCTGGTAGGTGATCACGTGCAGGGGGATTCCGTCCGTGTGGGAAGCCACGTCTACGGCTACTCCTTCTACCGGTCGAACGGGTTCGTCTGGGTCTTCCTGCTCGATATCACAGAGCGGCGCCGCCTTGAGGCGATCGTCGAATCCGTGGAACAGATGAACAGCCTGGGGTTCATCTTCTCGGCCGTGCGCCATGAACTCGGCAATCCGATCCACTCCATCAAGGCGGCGGTGAGCGTGCTGCGGAGCGGTCTCGACCGCTTTCCGAAAGAGACCGTCGCCGATCACCTGGAAAGCATCGAGGGCGAGCTGGCCCGCGCCGAGAACCTCCTTCGGTCCCTGAGGAACTTCTCCCTCTTCGAGCAGCCCGAGATGAAGGCCGTGGATCTCGCCTCCTTCTGCTCGCAGCTGAGACCCCTGGTCGAACCGGACCTCCACGCGAGGGGCATCGACCTCGTCATCGAAGTCGATCCGGGGCTCCCGCTCGTGAACGCTGATGTTCGCGCCCTGCATCAGATCCTGATCAACCTGGTGGCGAATGCGGCGGATGCCCTCGGTGGTGAGCCTGGCCCCGCCATCCGCATCCACGTGGTCTCTGCCGCGGGAGGGGTGACGATGACCGTGGAGGACAATGGTCCAGGCGTTCCAGAACACCTACTGCCACGGATCTTCACCCCGTTCTTCACGACCAAGGAGCACGGCACCGGGCTCGGCCTCATCATCGTGAAGAAAATGGTGACCGGGATGAATGGAACAATCTGGATGGAACCGGCCCTCCCGCACGGCACACGCGTATCGTTCACCCTCGGGAGCGCCTGACATGGATTCGCAGAAGAGGCTTCTGATCGTCGACGACAATCCCCTGTTCCGAAAGGCGATCGTGGGGTTCTTCGGAGACCGGTTCAAGGTGCTGGAGGCCGGGACCTGCGCCCAGGGGCAGGAATTCCTGGGGCGGGAATCCGTGGATCTCGCCATCCTCGACGAGCAGCTGCCGGATGGCAGCGGACTCGACCTCTGCCGGAACCTGTTCCAGCTCCACCCCTTCGCCAAGGTGATCTACGTCACCGCGTTCCCCTCTTTCGAGCACGCCGTCAAGGCCCTGAAGGTGGGGGCCCACGACTACCTCTCCAAACCCTTTGAAGTCGCGGCTCTGGGCCATGCCGTCGATCGGCTGATCTCCGTCTCGGCCCTGGAGCGGGTGGGGCGCCTGGAGGCTTGGCGGACCCAGACGGACGGCCATAACGCGATTCTGGTGGGCAACTCGCCCCCCATGTCGGAAGTCCGGAGGATCGTCCATCTGGCGGCCGGATCCGACGCCTCCGTGCTCATCACCGGAGAGACGGGAACGGGGAAGGGCCTGGTGGCGAGGGCGATCCACCACGCCAGCCCCCGGGGGCAGTCGCCCTTCGTGACCCTCAACTGCTCCGCCCTGCCCGAGAACCTCATCGAGGCCGAGCTGTTCGGCTGGACCCGAGGGGCCTTCACCGGGGCGGTCAACTCCAGGGAAGGTGTGCTGGAGATGGCCGAGGGCGGGACCCTGTTCCTGGATGAGATCGGGGAAATGCCCATGCATCTCCAGGTCAAGCTCCTGTCGGTACTGGAGGATCGGACGGTCACACCCCTGGGCGGCCGCGTGGGCGAACGGATCGACGTCCGGATCGTGGCAGCCACCAATGCTCTGCTCGAGAAGGCCATCGAATCCAAGCGATTCCGGGCGGATCTGTACTTCCGCCTCAACGTGCTCCGCATCGAGATGCCTGCGCTCCGTGATCACCTTGAGGATCTGCCGGAACTCAGCGCCTTTCTCCAGTCCCACCTGACTGGCCATGGATCCGCCGTGCCCCTGTCCAACGGGGAGCTGACCCTCATGGCCACCTACGCCTGGCCAGGCAACGTGCGCGAACTGAAGAACGTCCTCGAGCGCGCCTACCTCCTCGGAGCGCCGCCTTCCACTTTCCTGAGGGGTGAAGGAGGAATCCGTCCCGCTCCCGCACCCTTCGACCCGGCATCCGCCCCGCTCCAAACCCTGGCCGAGTTGGAGCAGGAACACCTGCTTCGCGCCCTCAACCTACATCAAGGCAACCTCACCCGCGCGGCCGAGGCTCTCGGCATCTCGCTTTCGACTCTGAAGCGCCGGGTGAAGGTGCCAGCCCGCGCCGGTTCAGATTGACCTTCGCTGGTCAAATCGGCTGGTTCAGTTTGAACCGACCTCGCCTGAACCACGTGAATGCAGATTGATTTTGAACGACTTATTTTAAAAAGGATCCTGGCATCATCCATGCTCTGACCGGGACATGGATGATTTGCGATGACCACCCCTCCCACCGTACTGGTCGTGGACGACGAGGAACTGTTCCTGAGGACCGCTCTGGACGGCTTCTCTGGATCGGCCTCGGAGATGACTGTGCTCACGGCCAAGAACGGCCGGGTGGCGGCCCAGATTCTCGATACCCGCCACGTGGACCTCGTCGTGACCGATCTGAAGATGCCCGAGATGGACGGCTATGGGCTCCTCTCGCACATGAGCCAGCACCACCCGAGCATTCCCGCCATCGTCATGACCGCCTTCGGAACGCCGGAGATCGAAAGCCGCCTGCGCGAGCAGGGGGTCACCAGCGTGCTCGACAAACCCTTCGATTTCCCCCGGCTCCGGAAGGCGATCACCGACACCCTCTCGGCCATGGCCAGCGGCCACCTCACCGGCATCAGCCTGGCCACCTTCCTCCAGATGATCCAGATCGAGCGGAAGACCTGTGCGGTCCGCGTGGGATCCAGAGAAGGCCAGGGACTCCTCCACTTCAGGGATGGCCAGCTGATCCAGGCTGAGACCGGAGAGACCTCCGGGGATGCGGCGGCCCTCGCCATCCTCGCCTGGGGCGAGCCCGTCATCGAATTCCTGAAAGTCCGCACCACCGTTCCCGGACAGGCCATGCAGCCCCTGCAGGCCCTGCTCATGGAGGCCTACCGCCTCAAGGACGAGTCCCACAGGAACCACGCCACCGAAACCAGCCATCCGGCTCCGGGAGCTGTCCCCCTCTCCCCGGAGGATCTGGAAGAATCCCCGTCCCCTCAACCACCCTCAACCTCCCTCACTTCCCACAAGGAGCCCACCATGGCTGCTGCTGACAAACTGAAAGAACTGGCCCAGATCGATGGGTTCGCGGGCTGCGGCCTGTTCACCCCCACCGGCGAGGCGCTCGCCATGCTCGGCGCCGACGGCGTGAACCTCAAGGACATCGGCGTCCTGGCCAACAACGTGCTGATGAACGCCCAGAAGGCCTCCCTGGACATGGGCACCGGCCGTGGCCAGCAGGTGCACGTGGAAGCGGAGCATGCCCACATCCTCGCGCGCTGCCTCAACGAAGGGACGGATCCCCTCCGCTCCCAGCCCGGGAAATCCCACATCCACCTGGTCCTCATCCTGAAGAGCGATTCTTCCATCGGCATGGCCAAGCTCAAGATCAATTCCGTGATCACCAAGCTCGCCGACGATTTCCGCGCCTAGACCGGCCCGGGCGCCGAGGCGGCAGGGGACCGGTTCCGGCCGGCCCCTGCCGCCTCGGCCTCATTTCAGCCTGTACACCGTCACGCCATAGTGCTCGGGATCCCAGGGCGCGTCGCTGTTCCAATGGCCGTAGGCATGGCTGTCATCGGTCCTGACGTGCAGGGCATAGGTCCCCTTGGGGAGGTTGATCACCTCATCGGCCAAGCGGTTCTTGATGGCCCCGCCGGCAGGGTCCGTGCGGCCCCGGTCCATGGCCCACACCCGCTTCCCAGCGGCGTCTTCGATCCAGACCTCATCGGCCATCCCTGCTCCACTGCCTTCGGCGATCGCGTAGACCCGCACGGCGTGGGCCGCTGCGAGGGTGAAGGCTGTGCTCCGATCCTGGTCATTCCCGACCTGCACCAACTCGGCCAGCACGGACCAGGCGAGCGGTTTCGTCAGGGAGACCGCAGCCAGGTCGGCATCCGATGGCACGGCGAGCGTCAGGCCGTACATTCCGGGATCACAGGGCGGCGCGGCATTCCAGTCCGCCGGTGAGTGGGAGTCGTCCGTGACGAAGGTGGCTTCGTAGTCGCCGGCGGGAAGGGTGATCGTTTCCACCTGCCGGCGGTTCTTCCGGGCACCTCCCGCGAACTGGGCCTTGTCCATGCTCATCTCCCACACCCGGGCGCGGGTGCGGGCGTCGATCACCCAGCCGTAGTCGTGCATGCGCCGGCCACTGCCCTCGCCCTCCGCGTAGATGTGGAGGGTCACCGGCTTCCGGGTATGGAAGGCCTGCACCCAGTGGCCGTTGTCGGAGGTGGCGGGCAAGGACACGACGATGTTCTTCCAGCGCAGCGGAGCCTCGAAGAGAGGCACCTGCGCGGGGTCGCCACCGGGCAGGTAGATCTCCAGGCCGTAGTTCCCCACCTGCTCGCGCCAGTGGCGCAGCAGGCTGGCCCGATCCGTGCCGAAGGCCGCCTGGAAGCCCCGGGGCCGCTCGGCCTGCTCCGCCTGGAGGGAGCGCCGGTCGATGTTGCGGGTCCACTGCGCGAAGAGGAGGCTCTGACCGAAGCCCTGGTTGGCGAAGGCGGCCTCGTAGCTGCCGGCGGGGAGGTCGAGGTACTGGTCGGCCACCCGGTAGTCCCAGTCCCGCCGGGTGTTGCCACCATCCATCTGCCAGACCACCTCGCGCGTGGCCGCGTTGAGGATCCAGCCGTAGGCGAAGAGCGGGTTGTCGCTCTGGGCCTGCAGCACGCGCCGGAGCCCCCCGCCCCGGGCGTAGATGTGGACCTTCATGGGCCTCGGCAGGGTGAAGCCCTGCTGGCGGACCTCGGCGGCCTCGAAGCCCTTGAGGGAGACGATGCGGGGTTCCGCCGCGGCGGCACGCAGGGAGATGGCCCCGAACGCCAAGGCCAGGAGGAAGGCCGCGATGGCCTGGATGGTGCGGACCAGCGCTGCGGCTTCGGACATCAGGAAGGACGACATGGGAACCCCCGGGCGGGACGCCTTCCAAGGTAGGCCCAGCCCTCCCCGTCATCACCACAGATCGGCGAACGGTGGGTCGGGACCGGCCGCTGGTCCGCGCCTGGGGCTCACGGGCCCGCAGGCACCCCGGCCCCACCACCGGCCACGGCATCCAGATAGAAGTCCAGCATGGCGGCGAGCGAGGCCGGGTCCCGCCGCAGCCTGCTGCGCAGGGCCGCGCCCTCCCAGCAGTCCACCAGCAGGTCCGCCAGCCGGCGCACATCGCAACCGGCGGGCAGCTCGCCCCGCTGCCGCGCCTCCTCGAGGCAGGCGGCCATGCGCTCGGCGATGGCGGCGAAGCATGCCTCGATCTTGCTCCGGAAGGCTTCGCTGACCCCCGACAGCTCCTGCCCCAGGCCCCCGAGGAGGCAGCCCATGTAGCCCTGCTCCCGGTAGGCCTGCTGCGTGAGCTCGAAGAACGACCGCACCCTCGCGAGGGGCGGCCGCTCCCGATCCTGGAGGCAGGCGTCGAGCCCCGCATGCACCTGGGCCATGTAGGCGTCCACCACCTGGAGGGCGAAGTCCTCCTTGTCCTTGAAGTGGTGGTAGAAGGACCCCTTCGGAATCCCCGTCGCCGAGAGCAGGGCCTCGATGCCCAGGCCGTTGTAGCCGCGCTCCAGCAGCATGCGGAGCCCTGCCTCGATCAGGTGCTGCTTGGTCGCGTGCGTCATCCGCTCGTCTTCTGGATCAGGTGGTCGATGACGCGGGTGTGCTCGTGCTGGGGGCTGAACATGATGAGGTCCGCGTCGGCGTCCACCCGCACATTGTGCCCGGGCGGCCAGTAGAACAGGTCGTCGGCGGCCACGGTCTCCTGGCGGCCCGCCGCATCGGTGGTGGTGATGCGCCCCTTCAGCACGAAGCCCCAGTGGGGACACTGACACAGGTCGCCCTCCAGGCCTACGAAGAGGGGGGTCGTGTCCACGCCCGCCGCCAGGGAGAAGAACTCTCCGCTGACCTTCCCGTAGCCGCTCACATCTCCGAATTCCGTCTGCTGGCGGATGGTGACGCCGGGCACCTGCATCTTGGTCGGAACGGCGCTCTTGGCTATTTTCATTCGCTCCTCCTTGGTTATTTCATGCACTAGACTGATCAGTCCAGGGACACGATAGGCCCCTCTCGTGTCGCGTCAAGCGGGGGGTCCGAAAAAAGATGCCCAGACAGCTATTCGGCCTTCCCTGGCGTCAGCCCGCCAGCCCCGCCCATTCCGCCAGCACACGCTGCGCCTGGAGCACGGGCCCGCCCTCGCCGGGGGGCATGGGCAGCAACACCGCCCCGTCGGGGTTGAGCTGGGCGTCCTTCCGGGCGCGCACCCAGGCCATGAGCTTGGCGGGATCCACGGGCGTCTGGGGGCTGAGGCGGAGCTTGAGGCGGCCGGACTGCACCGTGACCTCGCTGACCGCCAGGGCCTGGGCCCGCAGCTTGACCTTCAGCACTTCGAAGAAGCGCAGGGTATCGGGATCGTCCTCGGAGATGCGGCCGAAGCGGTCCTCCAGATCGAGGCGGTAGAGGTCCAGCTCCTTCTCCTCGCGGAGGCGCGAGATGCGCTTGTAGGCCACCAGGCGCTCGGCGGCCTGGTCGATCCAGCGGCGGCTGAGCTGGGCGCCCGGCGCCAGGCCGTCCACCTTCACTTCGAAGGCGGTGGTGGGCTGGCCCTGCAGCTCCTGCAGCGTCTCCTCCAGCAGCTTCACGTAGAGCTCGAAGCCGATGTCGTGGATGTGGCCGGACTGCTCGCCGCCCAGCAGGTTGCCCGCGCCCCGCAGCTCCAGGTCCATGGCCGCCACACGGAAGCCAGAGCCCAGCTCCGAGAAGTCCTCCAGGGCCTGCAGCCGCTTGCGGGCGTCCTCGCTGATCTCGTGCTTGGGCGGAATCATCAGGTAGGCGTAGGCGGGCACGTCGCTGCGGCCCACGCGGCCCCGCAGCTGGTAGAGCTGGCTGAGGCCGAAGGCGTCGGCCCGGTGCACGATGAGCGTGTTGGCGTTGGGCACGTCCAGGCCGTTCTCGACGATGGTGGTGGCCACCAGCACATCGATGCGGCCCTCCATGAACCCGAGCATCACCTGCTCGAGCCCTTCGTCGGTCAGCTGGCCGTGGCCTACGCCCACCCGGGCGTCGGGCACCAGCTCGCGCACCCGGGCGGCGATGGAGACGATGGATTCCACCCGGTTGTGTACCAGGTAGACCTGGCCGCCGCGGCGCAGCTCGAACTGGATGGCGGTCTGCACCAGCTCATCGCTCCAGGGCGCCACCACCGTCTCGATGGCCAGCCGGTCCTTGGGCGGCGTCTCGATGAGGCTGATCTCGCGCAGCCCCGTGAGGCTCATGTGCAACGTGCGGGGAATGGGCGTGGCGGAAAGCGCGAGCTGGTCCACGTTCAGGCGGAGCTTCTTCAGCTTCTCCTTGTGACCCACCCCGAAGCGCTGCTCCTCGTCGATCACCACCAGGCCCAGATCCGCGAACTTCACGCGGGCCCCCAGCAGCTGGTGGGTGCCGATGACGATCTCGATCTTGCCGTCCGCCACCTCCTGGAGGATGCGCTTCTGCTCCGCCGGATCGACGAAGCGGTTCAGCATCTCGATGCGGATGGGGAAGCCCGCGAAGCGCTCCTGGAAGGTCCGGAAGTGTTGGAAGCAGAGCACCGTCGTGGGGCACAGCACGGCCACCTGGCGGCCTTCGAGCGCCACCTTCGCCGCGGCCCGCATGGCCACTTCCGTCTTGCCGAAGCCCACGTCGCCCACCAGCAGGCGGTCCATGGGGCGCGGTGATTCCAGGTCGGCCTTCACGGCCTCGATGGCTTCGATCTGATCCGGCGTGGGCGTGAAGGCGAAGCTGGCGTCGAAGGCGGCCATGTCGGGCCCGTCCGGCGGATAGGCGTGGCCCTTCTCCAGCTTGCGCTGGGCGTAGAGCTTGAGCAGCTCGTCGGCCATGTCGCGGATGGCCTTCTTGGCCTTGCGCTTGACCTTGGCCCAGGAGGCGCCGCCCAGCTTGTCCAGGGGCGGCAGGTGGCCCTCGGCCCCGGTGTAGCGCTGGACGAGGTCGGCCCGCTCCAGGCTCACGTTGAGCTGGCCGCCGTCGGCGTAGCGGAGCTGGAGCACCTCCTGCTCCTCGCCGCCCACGGTGAGCGTGGCGAAGCCCACGAACTCGCCGATGCCGTGGTCGAGATGCACCACGCGGTCGCCGGGCTTCAGGTCCCGCAGGTCCGAGAGGAAGGCGGCGCTGCGGGATTTCTTGGGCGCGGCCTGGATGGCCTTGCGGCCGAAGATCTCGCGCTCGGTGAAGACGACGAGGGCCGGCTCTTTGAGGTGGACGCCTGCGCTCAGGGACAGCTGGATGGCGCGGCAGCCCGTTTCAGTCCCATAGGCCTGGGGCAGATCGTAGTCGCGGAGGAACTCCGCGAAGCGACCCTTCATGCCCGAGGTCGAGCCCGCGAGGAACACGCGGTGGCCCGTGAGCGCCAGCTCCTGCACGTGGGCGGCAAGGTCGGGGAGCCGGCCCTGGAACTCACGAAGGGGCAGGGCCGCCAGGGGGACGGTGGCCTCGCTCTGCCATTCCGTGAGGTGGAAGGTGGGGCGGCTGGGATCCGTGGGCAGGAAGCGGTCCTCGAAGTCCGGACACACCACGCCGCCCCGGCGGAGGGCCGCCAAACCTTCCTCGATGCGGGCCCGCTCGGCGTCGTGCAGGGCCTCCTCCCAGGCGCCCTCTAGGCGGACGCGCAGGCAGGGTGGCACCCAGTGGGTCAACTGGCCCTTGGGCTGGGCCAGCAGGGGATGGAACAGCTCTTCGCCGGGGAAGTGGCCGTGGGTGGCCAACCGTGCCCGGCGGAAGGCCAGGTCGTCCTCGGGCTCCGCCGTGCGATCCGCGCGGGAGGCCACGGCGTCCAACAGGGCCTGGCCGTCGCCGCGATCGCCTTCGAAGCGGGGATAGAGCGTGAGGGATTCCAGGGCCTCGCCCGTGCGGCGCTGGGTATCGGGATCGAAGGGCGACAGCCGTTCCAGCTCGTCACCGAAAGTCTCCAGGCGCAGGGGCTGGATCAGGTGGTCGGGCCAGAGGTCCACCACCATGCCGCGGGAGCTGAACTCGCCGGGGGCCGAGGCCATCTCCGTGCGGCGGTAGCCCAGGGCGATCAGGGTCTCCAGCAGCAGCTCCCGGGGCACCTCGGCGCCCTGGCGCAAGTCGAGTTTCTGCTTCTGGAACCAGGTGGGATGGGGCAGTTTCTCGCAGGCCGCGAGGGGCCCCGTGACGAGCACCTGGATCCGGCGTTCCAGCAGGCCCACCAAGGCCGACAGCCGGTCCCGCAGCACCATGCCCGGCGGGCTGCTCTCGCCCCCGGCGTAGGGCGCGAAGCCCGGAAAGTGGGCCACCCCTGCGCCCGGCAGCAGGGCCTGGAGATCCTGGGCCAGCGTGCGGGCCTCGGCCTCGGAGGGGGCGTCCACCCAGAGCGATTGGATCCGTCCTTCGCGGGTGATCCAGCGAGCCAGGACCAGCGCCAGCGCCGGCGGGGAGGTCCAGCGGAGACGGGCGCCCGGGGCGGTGAGGACCTCCGCGGGGGCCTCAGCCGAGCGCAGCAGATCATTCAGGTCAGGGCCGACAGCATTCATAGCGTTCTTCAGAGTGCCTCAAGCGGCGCCCGGAGACGAGCGCTCATATCTCGCGCACCACCCAGTCCCTCGGCGTGAGCACCCGGTCCCACCACACGCCCTTGTCGCTGCGTTTCCCCACGGCAAGGAACATATTCACCTCGGCGCCCCTGGGGAGGCCCAGCAGGGCCTTGGCCCGCCAGGGGTCGAAGCCCTCCATGGGGCAGGTGTCGTAGCCCTCCGCCCGCATGGCCAGCATGAAGGTGGCCGCGGCCAAGGCCGTGCTCTTGTGGGCCATGATGCGGATATCGGCACGTGACATGAGGTTCGGCGTGGGCTTGAACAGGGAGGCGACGCGGCTGAAGGCGCGCTTCACCGGTCCGAAGATACCAAAGGGGCCCGTCGTGTAGATGAGGGGGATGATCTTCCGGTAGTAGGACTCGTGGCTCTTGCGCAGGGGACCGCGGCTTTCAAAGACGCGCAGGATCTCGTCCCGGTTCCGCCGCCAGGTGTCGCAGTGCGTGACGAGGGCGATCAGGACGGGCGCGGTCTTGGCGGGCATCTGATCCAGGCAGGCGGCGTTGGCGGCCTGTCTGGCTTTCGGATCGCGGATCACCACGAACTGCCAAGGCTGGAGATTGCTGGAGCTAGGGGCCAGCCGGGCCGCATCCAGGCAGCGGTCCAGCACTTCCTGGGGCACGGGCTCCGGGAGGAAGTCCCGGATGGTGCGCCGGGATTCCACGGCCTCATAAAACTCAGGCATCCGGCGCCTCCACGAGGGGTTGATCCACGGTGGGCTCGGGCACTGGCCTGCCGAGGCGGCGACGGATCCAGGCCCAGGCTTTGGCCAGGCTCAGGTCCTCCAGGATCTCGAAGAACACGGGCACCACGATGAGCGTGAGTAGGGTGGAGGTGATGAGGCCACCCACCACGGCGCGGGCCATGGGGGCCCGCATCTCGGCGCCGGCGCCCAGGGCCAGGAAGAGGGGCAGCATGCCGCCCACCATGGCGAAGCTGGTCATGAGGATGGGCCGCAGCCGCACGGTGCCCGCGCGGATGATGGCCTGGCGGCGGGAGATGCCCTCCTCCCGCTCCAGATGCAGGGCGTGGTCCACCAGCAGGATGGCGTTCTTGGTCACGAGGCCCATCAGCAGGATCATGCCGATGCTCGTCATCATGGACATGTTGTCCCCGGTGACGAGCAGCATCATGACCATGCCCACCATGGAGAGGGGCAGGCTGAGCATGATGGTGATGGGCAGCTTGAAGCTCTCGAACTGGCTGGCCAGCACGAAATAGATGAAGAACACGGCGAGCAGCAGAGACTGGCCCATGTAGCCGGCCGTTTCCTTCTGATCCCGGGTCTGGCCCAGGAAGTCGACCCGGACCCCTTCAGGAAGCTTGCCGCTGGCCTTCAGCGCCTCGACCTTCTTGGCGGTGTCGGCGCTCACTTCGCCGAGGGTGGCCCCCTCGAAGTTGGCGTCGATCTCCACTTCTTCCATGAGGTCGTGGCGCTGCAGCTTGGCAGGGGCGATGCCCTCCTCGAAGCGGGCCACCTGATCCAGGCGGATGAGCGGATGCTTCCCGCCACCCAGATCCTTGGTGCTTTCCACGGTCATGTTGGCCAGCTGGGCCGATAGGCGCCGCCCCTGATCGGAGAGGCGCACGCGGACATCGCGCTGTTCACCGGTTTCGTCCTCGTACTTGGCCACCTTCTCGCCGTCGACGAGGGGCCGCACCACCCGGGCCACGGCGGAGGGACTCACGCCCAGATCCGAAGCCGCCTTGCGATCCACCATCAGCTTCAACTCCGGCCTGCCATTGTCCAAGCTGGTCGTCACGTCCACGGCCCCGGACACGGAGCGCAGAGCCTCCTTCACCAGAGGCACGGCACGGATGACGGACTCCCGGTCCGGGGCCTGGACCGCGATCATGATGGGCGATTGCTGACCGAAATCATTCACCGTCCCCACCGTGGTTTCGACACCAGGGATGGCGCGGAAGGCATCCCTCAGCTGCCGGCGGATGGGGATGTGATGGGGCCGCCGCCCCTCCTTCAGCTTCACGTAGATGTTGCCCGTGTTGATGGTGCCGTTGAGGCCCGTGCCGATGGTGGTGTAGGCCAGCTCCACGCCGGGCGTCGCCTTGATGATCGCCTCCAGGGCTTCGGCTTTCTGGCGGGTGCCCAAGAGGCTGGAGCCGGGCTCGGCCTTGAAGGTCACCGCCAGGTCGCCGCGGTCGTAGTCGGGCATGAAGTTGTTGCCGAGGAGCCCCATGAGCCCCATGGCCAGCACCCAGCTCCCGAAGCCGAAGCCCATGACGGTCCAGCGGTGTTGCAGGGCCCACTCGATGGCGGTTTTGTAGAAGACCTCCCAACGATCCAGCATGCGGCTGAAGGCCTCGACACTGCGCATGATCAGGTTCCGGCCCTTGTAGTGGACATGGCCATCGACGCTCTTCTCGTGCTCGGGATCGGGCCAGACGGCGCTGAGCATGGGATCCAGCGTGAAGCTCACGAACAGCGAGACCGCGACGGCGAAGGCCACCACGATGCCGAAGGGAAAGAAGAACTTGCCCACGATGCCACCCATGAAGGCCACCGGCACGAAGACCGCCAGGATGGACAGGGTGGTGGCGATGACGGCGGGCCCAATCTCGGCCGTGCCCTCGCGGGCGGCGCTGACATGGTCTTTGCCCATTTCGGCGTGCCGGGTGATGTTCTCGCGGACCACGATGGCATCGTCGATGAGGATGCCGATGGCCAGACTGAGGCCCATCAGGGTCATCGTGTTCAGCGTGAAGTTCAGGGCCTTCATGATGATGAAGGTCGAGATCACGGACACGGGCAGGGTGAGGCTGGTGATGAGGGTGGAGCGCCAGCTCTTCAGGAAGTAGAAGACGATGATGACGGTGAGCAGGCCGCCCAGATAGATGGACATCTTCACGTCATCCACGCTGTCGGAGATGAACCGGGCGTTGTCGCGGGCCGTCACCACTTCCACACCCTGGCTGGCCAGCTCTGGCTTCAGCCCTTCCAGGGTCTTCCGCACCGCGGCCACCATGGCCACGGTGTTGCCGCCCGTCTGCCGCTGCAGTTCGAGGGCCACCACGTCATGTCCATCCAGACGGGCCAGGCTCCGGCGTTCCTTCACGCCATCCACCACCGTGGCCACTTCCTGCAGCTCGATGGGACGGCCCTGCTTGTTGCCCACCACGACATGGCGGAAGTCGTCCACGGATTTCGCCTTGGCATCCACCTTCACAGATACTTCGCGCCGGCCCTGGAGCAGGTTTCCGCTGGGGATGGCGTTGGTGTCGTTGCCGAGGGCCCCCATGACCGGGGCCAGGGAGAGCCCGCGGGACTCCAGTGCCTGGGGATCCACCTGCACGAGGATCTCCCGCGTGCTGCCGCCCGCCAGCTCAACCTTGCCCACGCCGTTCACGTTCTCGAGGCGGCGCTTCAGGAAATCCTCGGCGATGCGGGTCAGTTCCCGGTCGTTCATGTCCGCATGCTTGGCGTCGGGCTTCAGCACCAGTGAAAGGACGGGAAGCTGGGCCGGGTCGAATTTGGATATGACAGGTTCTTCGATGTTGTTCGGCAGATTCCGCCGGATCTGGCCGATCTTGGTGCGCACGTCCTCCAGGGCCTTGTCGATGTCACGGCCGAGCTGGAACTGGATGACGAGCGTCCCCAGGCTCTCCTGGCTGGTGGAACTGATCTCCTTGATCGCCTCCAGGGGATTGACCGCTTCTTCCACTTTCTTGACCACGTCTTGCTTGACGGACTCTGGGCTGGCGCCGGGATAGATGATGGAGACCGTGACGATCGGGAGGTCGGTGTTGGGGAACTGTTCGATGCCCAGTCCCTTCACCGAGAAGAGCCCCAGGACCACCAGGGCCAGCATGATGCAGACCGTGAAGACGGGCCTGCGGATGGAGAAGTCGGACAGGAACATGTCACTTCCCTCCCACAGGTACGGTCACGACTCGCAGGCGCGTGCCTTCGCCCACCAGATCCTTGCCGCCGTCGATGACCTGGTCCTTCAGGGCCAGGCCCTGGACGGGACGGTAGCCGTTCTGTTCGACCCCCAGCGACACCTTGCGCCGATGGGCCACGCCCTCCTGCGCCACGAACAATTCGGCATCCCGGCCCTCAGCCTTGAGGAGGGTGGCGGGCAGGGAGGCCTGCTTCACCTCGCCCTCGCCGAAGATGACGCCTTCGACGAAGAGGCCGCCCTTCAACTGGCCATTGGGATTCGGAACTTCGATGCGCACGCGGAGGGTGCGGCCGTCCGAGGAGAGCGAGGGGCTCACCTGGGTGAGGCGTCCCTCCACGGCCCGATCGATGCCCGCCGTATGGAACGTCACCACCAGGCCGGGCTTTACGAGCGCCATCACCTCGGCGGACAGGTTGGCCTGGATCTCCAGCTTGCGGTTGTCCACCACCTCGAAGGCGGGCTGGCCGGGGTTCAGCATTTCGCCCGGCTGGACCAGGCGCCGGGCCACCTGGCCCGCGAAGGGCGCCACGATGCGGGCCTTCTTCAACCGGAGGCGGGCCAGGCCCAGGTTGCTTTCCGCGGCCTGGACGGCAGCCCGGGTCGCGTTGAACGCGGTCTCGGCCTGCTGGGCGGACTGCCTGGTGATGCTGCGCTTCTCCAGCAGGGAGATGGCCCGATCGTTGTCCCGCTGGGCTTGCAGCGCCTGGGCCCTGGCCTGGGCCAGCTGAGCTTCGGCGGCCTGCACACCCAGCAGGTAGTCGTCCTCGTCCTGGGCGCCGAGCAGCGCGCCGGCGGCCACCGTGTCGCCCTCCTGAACGGCCACGCGGGTCATGCGGCCTGTCACCTCGCCTTTGAGTTCGGCGCGGTTCACCGCCAGAAGGTTGCCGGTAAAGGCCACGGCGGGGCGGAAGGTGCGTTCCTCCACCGGCACCAGCGTCACCGCCAGCAGGCCCTCGGACTTGACCTTCGCCTGGTGGCCCAGCTCGGCGTTCCGCTGGCTGAGGTGGTAGGCCGTCGCCCCCGCGATGAGCGCCACCGGAATCAGAGAGTAGATGATGGTCCTGCTTCGCATATCGTCTTCCTTGTTCGGGATCTTGGAATCAGTGGGTTCAGGGATCAGAGAGGAGGCAGGCCCAGGGATCTGCGCTGATCGAAGCGGGCGGCCCAGAGGCCCAGCTCGGCACGACGGCGCTGGCTTTCGGCTTGGCGCTCGGAGCGCTCCGCCTGGAGGAGGTCGAGGGAGGTGATGAGCCCCTGGTCGAAGGCTTCGCGGCTCATGCGCAGGGCCTCCGCCGTGGCGTCATGGGCCTTGCCCGAGGCCTCGGCCAGGGCGATGGCCTTTTCGAGTTCCCGGTCCGCGGTGCTCTGTTCGATGGCGATGGACCGCTCACGGTCCACGCGCATCTGCTTCACCTGCTCCAGCTGGGCCTTGTTCTGGGCCCGCTTGCCCGAGCTGCGCAGCCCGTCGAAGATGGGGAACTTCATTGTCACACTCACCCTCCAGGTGTCGTAGGGCTCCTTGAAGAGGTTGTCCGTCTTGCCCGCCTGGTAGCCGTAGCTGGCGCTGAAATCGAACTTGGGGCGCAGGTCCGAAGTGATGATCTTTTCGTTGGCCCGGTACATCGCCTCCTGCTGCTTCAGCTGGGCCAACTCGCTGCGTTCCGCGCCCGCAGGCCGCACTCCGGCCTCCGGCTGGCCCAGATCCACCAGCGCCAGTGGTGCCTTCGGATCCAGGCCCAACTGCCCGTTCAGCACTTCCATGGCCCGCTTCACGTTGGCGTCCGCCTGGAGCGCCTCGGGAATCACGGCCAGCAGCTCGCTTTCGGCCCGCAGACGATCCAGTTCCGTGGCGGACTGGGCCTCCAACCGGGCCTTCACATCGGACACGAACTGCTCCGCCGTTTTCCGCCGGGTCTCGATGACCTCCTGCTCCGCCTGAGCGGACAGAACCGCCAGATAGGCCTTGGCCACGCCGTGGAGGACGTCGAGCTCGGCGGTGGAGTAGCCGTAGGCGGCCTCCTGCTCGCCCATCCTGGCGATGTCGATGGCCGTGCCCAGCTTGCCCCAGTAGAAGAGGGGCTGCACCAGGCTGGCCTGGCTGGTGTAGACACTCCGGGTGCCTGTCAGCAGGCTCAGGGGGATGCCCATGGCGGGAGCCAGGTCGGCGAACCCGCTGTTGAGCATCGAAACATCCCGCAGGCGGGTGAAATCGCCGATGAGGGTCAGTTGCGGAAGGGCATCTGCGCGGGTGGTGGTGATGAGGCCCCGGCGCTCGTCCACCCGGGCCCTGGCGGCGCGCAGCATGGCGTTCTCGGTTCGGGCCCGGGCCAGGGCGCCAGAGAGGTCCAGCACGAGCGGGGCGCGCGGAATCTCCGCGGGTGCCGGTGCCTGGAGGGCAGGAGGGGAGATCAGGAGCATGTCAGTTCCTCGGCGCGGGGAAGGCTTCGGGGACGCCGAGTCCCCGGAGGCTGAAGTCGGTGAAGTGCTGGATAAGTACCGAGAGGTCTGCCGGATAGTCGGGATTCCCGCGGATGAGCCGGACGATCCCCAGAGAGTTGCGGAAATAGAGCATCTGCCCCTGGATGCTCAGGCCCATGTTCATGAGCTCGTCCACGGAGAGGTCTGGACGGAGCACCTGGAGGCAATGCATCAGGTGCTCGACGTGGGGCCGGATCTGCTCCATGAGCAGGGCGGAGGAGGCTGCCCTCGGCGCTTGCATCTCCCGGGCCATGAGCGCCATGGCCGCCTCCTCCAGGGGATCTCCCGGGTCGCAGGCCATCAGGTCTTCCATGAAGGCGTGGATGTGCTCCTTCAGACCCTGGAGCGCGGCCTCCCGGGCGCCCTCGCCCTCGACCCGGGGCAGCGAAGCCAGCTGGGCCACGTGGCAGGCCTTCCGGGTGAAGATGTACTTGAGGGCCTCCAGGTAGAGCCCCTCCTTCCCGCAGAAGTGGTAGGTCACCAGGGCCGAGTTGGCCTTGGCTCCCTTGGCGATCTCCCGGATGCCGGCCCCATCGAAACCTTTGGCCGCGAAATGGAGAATGGCCGATTCGATGAGCCGCGTTCGGGTGTCCTGAGGCAGGGCTGGAGGGGTCATGGCGCGCCTTTGGAGGGTTTGAATCAATCGAATGATTAATCCGATTCATCCAGATTAATCAATCGTTTGATTCTGTCAACCCACCTTCAAAGCACTTGGCAATCTCGCCCGTCCGCGCGTCTTTGTGCGATCCTGGGACCTTCCCGACTGGAGTGCCCCATGCTGTTTCTGGTCTTCTATTTTCTGCTTTTCACAGTCCTGACCTTCCAGGGAACCCACGTGGCCGGCGAGGTCAAGACTCCCTTCGGCGTCCTTCCGGAAGAGGTGGAGCAGTCCCCCGTGGCCTCCGCCCGCTGGGGCATCGTGCTCATCGGGACCGGCCTCCTGGGCGCGATCATCGGCCTGCTGGGTTTCCGCTGGACCGGTCTGGCGTCCCTTCGTCCCGCCCTCTTCGCGGTGGGCCTGGGCATCCTCGCCCTCTTCGGCCTCTGGGTCATCATCCTGGGCCGCAAGCCCGAGTTCATGGGCAAGCCGGCCGCCACGAATGGACACGGACATCACTGAACCGGCAGGCTGGATGCGAAAAGGCGGCCCGGAGGCCGCCTTTTCTTAGGAACGGTAAGAAGCGCTAGACCTTCTGGACGTTGGTGGCCTGGGGGCCCTTCTGGCCCTGGGCGACCTCGAAGCTGACGCGCTGGTTCTCGTCCAGCGTGCGGAAGCCGCCGCCCTGGATGGCGGTGTGGTGGACGAAGAGATCAGCGCCGCCCTCGTCGGGGGTGATGAATCCGAAGCCCTTTTCGGCGTTGAACCACTTGACGGTGCCTTGAGCCATGACTGTTTCCTGCGAGATGTCTGGTGATGGTGTAGCGATGACTTTCCCCAGACAAGGCCGTCATAGCTTATATGTGAATTCCGCCCTTGGCGGGTCACGCCAAACAGCATGACAGGATTGCCCCCGTCCACCGCTTTTTTCTGCAATGGCTCCAAAAATCAGAAACGCACCACGGCCCCCAGGCCGACCCCCTTCCGGTCCAGCTTGAACTCCAGATCATCCTTCACCGACCCCTTGGGCACGTTGAAGGACCCGCCCTCATAGAAGGCCCGGAGCCCGAACCAGCTCACGGGGAAGACCCGGAGGTCCAATCCATAGAGGGTGTACTTGGCACTCTTGTAGCCCAGGTAGTGGACGTAGGCCTTGGCCTCCACCGCCCCGTTGTATCCCCGGGACCCGCCCGACAGGCCGATCTGTGGGATCGGGGCCTTGATCTGGGTGCTCGCGGTGGTTGGCGTCGTGGCCGGCGGCACCACTCCAGTGGCGTCCATATCGATGGTCCAGGCCTGCACCCCCAGGTCCAAGCCCAGCCAGGCATCGGTGTCGCGGACGAACTTGATGGTCCAGATGCCGTCCACGCTGGCCAGCTTCACATGGGACTGGACCCGGGTGCCGGCCGTGTAGGACTGGCCGTCCACCGTGATGGTGCGATTCACCACCCTGTCCCCCCGGTATTCGGCGGCCCCGTTGGAGACCTGGAAGGCGAACCGGGGGCCCTGATAGTCGATGAACAGGCCGGGCGTGGTCTTGTCCCTGCCCAGACCCAGGTCCCCATCCAGATCGACGTCGATGGGCTGCCCATCCTGGGTGCCCTGGAAGTGGCCCGTGAGCGTGGGTCCGTAGCTCTGCCCACCCATGGTCCAGGTGCGCTGGAAGCCCGTGGGGGCCTGGTTCGACGCCCCCAGTTGGGCAAAGGCGGCGGTGGTGCAAAGGAAGAGTGCGATGGGAAGAACCCGCATGGAGCCTCCTGGGGGGTTGCTCATCCTATCGTCGTGGGCCCTGGAATCTGAAGAATCAGACGGCGACGAGCTTCCGGTAGGCCTCCAGGAAATCCTTCGGCTGGGGCAGGATCTCGTCCTCCAGGGCCGGATAGTAGGCCACCCAGGTGTCCTTGGCCGCCACCCGCCGGACGGGGGCGTCCAGGTGGAAGAACAGCTCGTCCGCGATGCGGGCGGCGATCTCGGCGCCGTAGCCCCAGCTTAGGGTGTCCTCGTGGGCCACGATCACCCGATGGGTCTTCTTCACGGTGCGCTCGATGGCCGCCCAGTCGTAGGGATTGAGGGTGCGGAGGTCGAGGATCTCGACGGAGATGCCCTCCTTCTCCGCCTCCCGGGCCGCCTGCACGGCGCGGTGGACGGTGTTCCCATAGGTGATGACGGAAAGACCCGTGCCCTCGCGCGCCATCCGAGCCTTGCCGAAGGGGATCATGAAGTCCGGTCCCGGGTTGTTGCCCTTGTTGTGCGTCTGCCGGTAGAGGTGCTTGGGCTCCAGGAAGAGCACCGGGTCGTCGCAGCGGATGGCGGTGCGGAGCAGGCCCGCGGCGTCCAGGGCCGTGCTGGGGCAGACCACGCGTAGGCCGGGTATGTGGGTGAAGGTGCTCTCGCCGCACTGGCTGTGGTAGGTGGCGCCGCCCATGAGGTAGCCGGCGATGGGGACGCGCACGACCATGGGGCTTTTGAAGGCCCCGTTGGAGCGCCAGCGGATGGTGGCCAGTTCGTCCCGGAGCTGCTGCATGGCGGGCCAGATGTAGTCGAAGAACTGGATCTCCACCACGGGCTTGAAACCCCGGGTGGCTAGGCCGATGGCCCGGCCGATGATGGTGGCCTCCGCCAGGGGCGAGTTGTAGACCCGATGGCTGCCGAACTGCTTCTGGAGCCCATGGGTGGCCTTGAAGACGCCGCCCTTCCCCTTCACCTCGCCGAGGATCTCGTCCCGGCTGGCGTCCGCCACGTCCTCGCCGAAGAGGAGGATGCGCGGGTCCCGCGTCATCTCATCCTTCAACGTGGCGTTGATGAGATCGATCATCGTCTTGGTGCCCGTAGCCTGGTCTCCGGCTGCGTGCTCGGTATCGAAGGCGGCCGACGTGGGATCGACCTCCTCGCTGTACAAGTGCTGATAGAAGCTCCCGGGCGCGGGTCTAGGGGCCGCCTCGGCCTCTTCCCAGGCGAAGTCGATCTCGGCCTGCACCTCCTCCTTCAGCATCTGGAGCTGCTCGGGGCTCAGGTCCCCCCAGGCCACCAGCTGGCTGGCGTAGGCGGCCACGGGATCCCGCAAGGCCTCGGCTTCCCTCTGGGCTTTCGACTTGTAGAGCTGCTCGTCATCGGAAAGCGAATGGCTGTAGGGGCGGATCACCTTGGCCCGCACCAGGGCCGGACCTTTGCGGGCACGGGCGTGGTCCGCGGCGGCCTTCATGGCCTCGTAGCTGGCGATGGGGTCGCACCCGTCCACTTCATCCAGGATCAGCAGGCCGTGGGCCTCGTAGCCCTTGAGAAGCGCGGCGATGTTGCCGCCGGGGTACTGCACCTCGCTGGGGGTGCTGATGGCGTAGCCGTTGTCCTCCACCAGGAAGACCACGGGCGCCTTCAGGTTCACGGCATTGCTGATGGCTTCCCAGAACTCGCCCTGGCTGCACGTCCCGTCGCCCGTGGTGGTCAAAACCACCTGGTCAGAGGTGATGCCCAACACATCCTGCAAGCCGCCCTGCTCGGCCCGGAGTACCGCCTCCGCCGCGCCCACGGCCTGGAGGAGCTGGCTGCCGGTGGGACTGGAGGTGGTGAAGATGTTCAGACCTTTGTGGCCCCAGTGGCTGGGCATCTGCCGGCCCGCGCTGGCGGGATCCTCCACGGAGCCCACGGAGCCCAGGAACATCTCCTTGGCGGTGTAACCCAGACCATAGGCCAGGGCCCGGTCCCGATAGTAGAAGAAGAACCAGTCGTGGCCGGGCCGGAAGCACATGGCGGCCGCGGCCTGGATGGCCTCGTGGCCCACACCGTTGATCTGGAAGAAGACCTTGTTCTGGCGCTTGCCCATGATCTCTTTGTCGTCGATGCGGCGCGCCGCATAGATCGTGCGGAAGAGCCTGACGCGCTGCTCGCGGGTCAGGGTCGTGGCGGGCGCTGACAGGTCGGAACGGGCGGCCAAAGGCACTCCTCGCTAGGGTCTGGGCCATTCGGGGCCTCTCAATCTAGCACATGGGGTTCATGTCCCGGGATGACCCGTCTACACCGGTATTCCATGGGCCCTGTCCGTCAAACTTCCGAAGATAACACAGACCACCGCAGATCAATAAGTGATCCATGGGTCGATAAATCGCCGTGCCGATGCTTATGGATAGAATGGGCCCTTTGCGAGTGGCCCATGCCCATGTCCCCTGCCGAGATCCGCGCCATCCACGACCTGCCCGTGCCCGAGCTGCTCTACCGGGCGGCCACGGCCCATCGGCAGCACTGGAACGCCGAGGAGATCCAGTTCTGCACGCTGGATTCCATCAAGACCGGCGCCTGCCCGGAGGACTGCGCCTACTGCCCCCAGAGCGCCCGGTACCAGACCGCGCTGAAGGTGGAACCCCTCAAGGACGTGGAGAAGGTGCTGGCCGGCGCCGCCGAGGCCAAGGCCAACGGCAGCACCCGCTACTGCATGGGCGCCGCGTGGCGCGAGGTGAAGGACGACGCCAACTTCGACGCCGTGCTGGACATGGTGCGCGGCGTCTCCGGCATGGACATGGAAGTCTGTGTCACGCTCGGCATGCTCAACGAAGCCCAGGCCAAGCGTCTCAAGGCCGCGGGCTGCCAGGTGTACAACCACAACATCGACTCCAGCCGCGACTTCTACGAGACCATCATCCACACGCGCAAATTCGACGAGCGGCTGGAAACCATCGCCGCCGTGCGCGCCGCGGGCCTGGAAGTCTGCTCCGGCGGCATCGTGGGCATGGGCGAGACGGTGGATCAACGCATCCACTTCCTCCAGGAACTCACAGAGCTAGAACCCGCCCCTGAGAGCATCCCCATCAACCAGTTCGTGGCCGTGGACGGCACGCCCCTGGCGAACGTGGATCCCCTGCCTCCGCTGGAGCTCGTGCGCATGATCGCCACGGCCCGCATCCTCTTCCCCAAGAGCCGCATCCGCCTCAGCGCCGGCCGCACCCAGATGAGCGACGAGCTGCAGGCCCTCTGCTTCTTCGCGGGCGCCAATTCCATCTTCACGGGCGAGAAGCTCCTCACCACGCCCAACCCCGGCGGCAACCACGACCACTGGCTGCTGAACGCCCTGGGCATGCGGGTGGAGGGCGCCCCCGTTAAGCTGTAGGCATCATGAAGCTCATCGAAGACCTCCGTGCGGAACACGACCTCATCGAGCAGGTGCTGGGCTCCCTGCGGACCTTCGTGAAGACTCGGCTCGAAGGCCAAGGCGACCCGGCCGACGGCGCCCGCTTCATGGCCTTCTTCCGTCGCTACGCCGGCGACTTCCACCACCACAAGGAGGAGGAGGTCTTGTTCAAGGCCCTGGCGGAGCGGGCCGAACTTCCCGCGGACCGGGGCCCCATCGCGGCCCTCACCGGGGAGCACCGGCGCATGGCCAGCCTACTGGATGGGCTGGAAGGTCTGCTGGGCTCTCCCCTGGTCGTGGACGAGGACCGCCGCCAGGTGGAGGCCCTGGCCGTGGACTACAGCCGGTCGCTGTGGCGACACATCGACGCGGAAAACTCGGTGCTCTACCCCCAGGGCGAGGAGCGCCTGCGCCGCTTCCATGTACGGGACCTGCCCTCCCGGCCCATGACCACGGACGAGGCCAGCGCCCGAGACGGCGCCCTCGCCCTGCTCCAGATTTATCTGCCTCTGCACGATGCCGAGGTCCACCGCGGCGACGGCTGCGTCGCCTGCCCCTCCTTCGGCACCACCTGCGAGGGCCTGGAATACGAGTGGTGGACCGAACTGGAGTGGGAGGAAGCGGAGGAGCGCCGGGACGATTAAGGGGGTTCCTGGACGGAGGCGCTATAGTGGTTTTCATCCACAGGCACCCCGACAGGAGGCACGCCATGACGGATCCCACGCCCCACATCGCCCAGAAGGGCCCCTTCCAGGTCGAGGTCGAAGCGGGCAAGACCTACCACTGGTGCGCCTGCGGCGACAGCAAGAAGCAGCCCTTCTGCGACGGCTCCCACAAGGGCGGTCCGTTCGTGCCCCTGGCCTACACCGCGGATGTGACAGGAACGAAGTGGTTCTGCGGTTGCAAGCACAGCGGCACCAAGCCCATGTGCGACGGCACCCACAAGAAGCTCTGATCCCGGGCGGGGCCCTTCACTTGATCTTGAAGGTGAACTTCCCCTCGTGGCATTCCAGGCACTTCACCACCGGCGGCTTGTGCTGGCGGTGGCACTCCGTGCAGGGAATCGGGTCGTGCGGCGAGCCATGGGGGTTGGGCTTGACATCTTTCGTCAGGGCCTTCATCGCGGGATAGTCCCCGTGGCAGACCATGCAGGCCTCGTCCGGCACGGCAGCCGTGCTGGGCTTCTCCTTCTGGTGGCAGTCATGGCAGATCAGTTTCGCCTTGGCGTGAGGCGCGGGCAGGGGCCGGTCCTCGGCCGCCTGGACCCCCATCGCCAGCAGGCTCGCCAGCCCCAGAGCCACGATCCGAAGAAGACGCATGTGCCCTCCCGTCCTTGTCCCGGACGTATGACGACCATCATATCGTATTTCAAGCCAACCGCCTCTTCCCTGCCGCTCCCGCCTGGAAGCCTTCTCCACGCACGGGTAAACTGAACCTTTGGGCTGGCTGTCCCTGTGAAGACCCGTTCACTTACTCCAAATCGGCACAGCCGATTTGGAGCCGGGAAAGGCCAAGACGAAGGATGGCAATGCGCGACATGGACAAGGCTTTCGATTTCAGGACGGCGCAGACGCGCTGGTACTCGGTGTGGGAGGAAGCCAAGGCCTTCGAGGCGGCACCCGAGAGCGGCAAGGTGCCATGGTCCATCGTGATCCCGCCCCCCAACATCACGGGCAACCTGCACATGGGCCATGCCCTGGTGAACACGCTGCACGACGTGCTCACGCGGTTCAAGCGGGCCCAGGGCTTCGACGCGCTGTGGGTGCCGGGGACCGATCATGCGGGCATCGCCACCCAAATGATGGTGGAGCGCCAGCTCAAGGCCGAGGGTACGGATCGCCACAAGCTGGGCCGCGATGCCTTCGAAAAACGCATCTGGGAGTGGAAGGAGAAGAACCAGGGGGCCATCGAGCACCAGCTCAAGCGCCTGGGCTGCTCCGTGGACTGGACCCGCAATCGCTTCACGCTGGACCCAGCCCTCAACAAGGCCGTGCGCAAGGTCTTCGTCGATAGCTACAAGGCGGGTCGCATCTACCGCGGGCCCCGCATGATCCAATGGGATCCCGCCCTCCAGACGGCGCTGAGCGATCTCGAAGTGAAGTACGAGGAGCGCAAGGGCAAGCTCTGGTACCTGCGCTACCCCCTGGCGGATGGCAGCGGCGAGGTGGTGGTCGCCACCACCCGGCCCGAAACCATGCTGGGCGATACGGCCGTGGCCGTGCATCCCGACGATGAGCGCTACCAGGGCATGATCGGCAAGCTCATGAACCACCCGCTCACGGGCCGCCAGATCCCCGTGGTGGCCGACAGCTTCGTGGATCCCGCCTTCGGCACCGGCTGCGTGAAGGTGACGCCCGCGCATGACCCCAACGACTTCGCCGCGGGCCAGCGCCTGAAGCTGGAATCCATCACCATCATCGGCTTCGACGCCAAGATGACCGCCGCCGCCGGGGCCTATGCCGGCCTGGACCGCTTCGAGGCCCGGAAGCGCGTGGTGGCGGATCTCGATGAACAGGGCTTCCTGGTGAAGGTGGAGGACTACGTCCACAAGATCAGCCTCAGCGACCGCAGCGGCGCCGTGCTGGAACCCCTGATCAGCGACCAGTGGTTCATGGATGTGAAGGAAGCCGCGGCCCAGGCCCTGGAGGCCGTCCGCGATGGCCGCATCCAGTTCACGCCCTCGCACCACGCCGCCGTCTGGGAGCACTGGCTCACCAACATCCAGGACTGGTGCATCAGCCGCCAGCTGGTCTGGGGCCATCGCATCCCGGCCTGGACTTGTGCGTCGTGCGGGGAGCTTCATGTGGAGATGGAGGCTCCCTCCGCATGCTGCGCATGCGGAGCAGGAAAACTGATTCAAGACCCCGATACGTTGGACACGTGGTTCAGTTCGGCGCTGTGGCCCTTCAGTGTGTTCGGATGGCCCGATCAGACGGCCGACCTGGCGCGCTACTACCCCACCGACGTCCTCATCACCGCCCCCGACATCCTGTTCTTCTGGGTGGCGCGCATGGCCATGGCGGGCCTCACGTGGATGGGCGAAGTGCCCTTCCGCAAGGTCTACTTCAACAGCCTGGTGCGCGATGCCAGCGGCCAGAAGATGAGCAAGACCAAGGGCAATGTCATCGACCCCCTCGAAGTGATGGAGGAATACGGCACGGACGCCCTCCGGTTCTCCATGGCCATCATGGCCGCCCCTGGCACGGACATCGCCATGAGCACGGCGCGATTGGAAGCCAGCCGCAACTTCTGCAACAAGCTCTGGAACGCGTCACGGTTCGTGCAGATGAATCTTGATGCGTCCGTCACGCTATCGACGACGCCAGAATTCGGCGAGGCCGAATTCTGGATGACCAAGGAAATGCGGGACACCTTGACGGCTGTCACGAAGGCGCTGGAGGAGTTCCGTTTCCACGAGGCGTCGGACCTGCTCTACCACCTCGTCTGGGATGACTTCTGCGCCACCTACATCGAGCTGGCCAAGGTGCAGCTCCTGAGCGGAACCCCGGGCCAGAAGGCCGCCATTCTGCACTTCCTAGACATCCTGCTGCGCGCCCTGCATCCATTCGTTCCATTCCTGACCGAAGAAATCCACGAAGCGGTCATCGCTCCGCGATTACCGGACTCAGAGCCCGCTCTGCTGGCCCTGAGAAGCTGGCCGGTGGAGGAAAAGATTCTCCACGTCCAGGGCGGTGACGCCGCCATCATCCCCCGCTTCCAGGAGGTGCTCTCGGCCCTTCTGCGCCTCAAGGCCGAGCAGGGTGTGGATCCCGCCAAGCGCGTGCCGGCCTTCTGTTCGCTGGCCGAGCTGGAGCCTTTCACCGAGGCTCTGAAATCCATCGCCCGCCTCGAGTCCGTCACCTTCTCGAAGGGCGACCTAGCCTCGCCCACCCGCGCCGTGGCGGTGGTGGCGGGTGGCGCCGTGGCCCTGGAGCTGGCCGGCCTCAAGGATCCTGTCGCCGAGAAGGCCAAGCTGGAGAAGGAACTGGCCAAGCTGGAGAAGGAGCTGGAACCCCTCCGCGCCCGCCTCGCCGACGACAGCTTCGTCACCAAGGCCCCCGAGGCCGCCGTCGCCAAGCTGCGCGGCCAGGCTGAAGAGAAAGAGCAGCGCCTCCAGCAGGTGAAGGCGCTGCTCGGTTAATGGATGGGCGGATTACCGGATGAGGCGAAGGGTGCGGGAGCTCCAGTCGCCCAGGATGACCCCGTCGTACATGGGCACGAGCGCGTAGGGATTCTCGATCTTGGGTTCGGTATCCACCGTGGTGGGCCGGAAGGGGCCCAGTTCCCGGACCACCGCCTGGCCTGCCCTGGGGTCCACTTCGAGGATCCGACCGGTTTCGAACTCGGACACGATCACACGGCCGCAGGCGTCCACAGTCATCCCCTTGATCTCTCCCTGGGAGGCCGGGTTCGTTCCAGGGCCCAGCAGCAAACGGGCGTCCGTGGTTACCAGCGAGAAGGCCACCACCTCACGATCTGAGGCCAGGATGAGTTCATTCGTCCACGCATTCCACGCCAGCAGCCGGGGAGACAACTGGTAGGAGTAGCTTCCGTCCTTGCTGGGAACCAGCACCTTGGTGCTCAGCGTGCTCAGGTTCCCGGGGAGGAGGTCCAGGATGCGGATGGCCCCATTGTCCAGCATGAAGAGCCGATCCTGCGCGGAATCCAAAGCCAGCGCCCCGACGTAGCTGACGCTGGCCGTTCCTCCGCCCCAGATCGACCCATCCTGGCTCCCATACATCCCCTCCACACAGCTCGAAAGGGCGGTACCGTTCAAGGACCGGATTCCATCGTTGCCCAGCGCGATGTACACGGCCCGCCGACGTTCATCGTAGGCCATGGCCGTCACCGTGCCGGGGAGGAGAGCGCCTCCCGACTGCCCCGTGACCCAATACGGATAGGCGACCGTGTGGATCCCGCCAGTGGTGGCCAGGCGGACGGTGAAATCAGATTCCACGAACCACACCCTTGAGGCGCCATCCGACGCCATGGCCGAAGGCCATCCCAGGGTGGCAAAGTACGGATGCGATCCGTCCATGGGGCGTTCGGCCAGATCGAAGGTGGCCTTGGATCCTACCCAGCGGGTGATGTCCTCATTGGCGGCGCAGGTCGGTTGATAGATGGTTCCAAGGGTGAGGGGTCCCTCGGGCTTGAACACGCCCGGCTTGACCGGCTCGAAGGGGCGTTCCAGCAGGGGGAAGGGTTTGCGCGGTTCGAGGTAGGGATCCACCTGGGCGGTGAGGGAAACGGTGAGAAGGGCGAGCAGCAGCCTGGTGCGTGTCATGGATGACTCCTTGATGGGTCAAAAGGGGTGCTCAGAGCCGGGTCACTCCAAGGCCCTCGCTCCTGGGAGGGGGGACGGAAACGCCAGTGGGGATGGGCCCCAGGAAGAGACCGGGGATCGTCGTGGGTGAGGGGCGGTCGGTGGCGGTGCCGTCGCCCAGCCGGCCATTATTGTTGTAGCCCCACGCCTTCACCGAGAGGTCCGGCAGCAGGGCATAGGAGGAGCAGTAGCCCGAGCTCGCCTGGAGGGCCGTGAGCCCGACGATGGCCTGGGAGGCGGTGGTGGAGGCGGTCGTGGCAGACCCGAGCCCCAGCTGGCCGTACCAGTTGTAGCCCACCGCGGCGACGGCGCCCTGCGCGCCCAGGAAGAGCGTGTGGTACTGCCCCGGTACGACCCTGTCGAGGGTGGTCCCGGAGGGCAGCCCCGCCGTGTTCATGAGTACCCATCCATACCGGGTCACCAGGCTGCCATCCCCCAACTGGCCATAGCCGTTCTCGCCGCTGCCGTAGGGCAGGCCATCCGTGCCGAGGAGGACGGAATACAGCGAGAAGGCCCGGGCCGCCTTCACGCCCCCGCTCTGGAGCTGGGTGATGGTCAGGTATTCGGTCGTGGGCGAGTAGGGCAGGCCCAGCTGGCCATAGCCGTTGTCGCCAAAGCCATAGAGATTGTTGGAGGTATCCACCAGCAGCGTGTGCAGCTCACCCAGGGCCACATCGGCCAGCTGGGAGGCGGCGACCGGGATCGAGACCGGGCTCAGGCGGTTGGTCTTGTCGCCCTGACCCAGCTGGCCGTGGGAGTTGTAGCCCCACATCCAGATGGACTGGTCCGCCTTCGCGGCGAGGTTGTGGTTGTACCCGCAGGTGATGTAGACGGCACTGGTGAGCCCGGGCACCGCCGCCGGCGTGTTGCTCATGGTCGTGGTGCCATTCCCGAGCTGGCCCGAGGTGTTGTTCCCCCAGGAGAAGACGCGGCCATCGGCCAGCAGGGCGAGGGAATGCCCCCAGCCCGCCGCCACCTGCACCGCAGGTCCGGGCAGAGGCACGGCCGTCGGCGCCATGCGGGCCTGGTAGTCGCCGAGGCCCAGCTGCCCGTTGCCGCCCACGCCCCAGGCGTAGACCTTCCCCTTGGTGGTGATGGCCAGCGCGTGGTCATGGCCCGCCACCACCGCCGGGTCTGCGTAGAGCACATCCAGCAGGACCTCGGAGCTGGTGGTGATCCCTCCAGTGGAGGCCGTGACCCGCACGTTGAACCGGGCCTGGTCATCCACCGCCTGGACCGGCAGGGCGTAGGAATCGGTAGCGGCCCCGGCGATGGCGGTGCCGTTCCGGAACCATTGGAAGCTGTTGCCCGTTCCTTCCGCCGCCACCCGGAAGGTCACCACATCCCCCCGGTAACCGGCCTGGGCCGAAGGTGGCGTGGTCAGGCGGGGGCCGCTGGGACCGGCTGGCGGTGGTGTGCTGGAGCTGGAGCCGCCGCCACAGGCCAGGGCGAGAGCCAGGGCCGTGCTGGCGAAGAACAGGCGGGAGGGCGTTGGCACGGATCGAATCATTCGGGGCTCCAGAGGAAGGTGGATGGTGGGGAACAAGAGGGCCAAGCAGGGCGGATGACTTCGAGCTCAGCCTTCAGCGCCTGGATCTCCGGCCGCTGCTTCTGCAGCTCGTTGAGGAGCATGGGGGCCAGCTGGCCGTTGAGATTCACCATGACCCGAAGGGTGGGGCCTGGCACCGGCGCACCCCAGGTACGCTTCTGGGAAAGGGCTTGGGCCACCCAGGGCCCTCCACTCACTTCCAGAGCGCCGTGCGGAAAAGAAGGACGCGGTCGCCCACTTCCACCCATCCAGCCAGGAGGACCGAAGGCCCGGGCACGGCGAAGAGACGCTGGATGGTCTTCCCGGCGGTTCCGGGAAGAATCGCCGGAGCCGGCGGGGGGACCGGGACCTGGGTGGTGGCGTCACCGCCTCCGCCACAGGCGGCGAGGAGGCAGAGCAGCGTGCCGGGGATCAGAGGACGGCGCATGGATCCCTCAGAGTGTGTTTTAGAATTCCCACGAGCCGCGACGGTGGCCAGCCGCGTGATCCAGCAAGGAAGCGCGCGCAGGGCGATGCGGGACATCGTTCAAGCGCGGTGACGCCGCTGGGCGCGCGGCTGGCCACCGTCCCTCCGGGCTGGGGCGGCGGGCGTCGCCTGG
>Ga0315270_10000179_pt1 | contig 36457 bp, 34 predicted proteins | sample C1_bottom_MG_FD_204932 | JGI IMG/M metagenome (GOLD analysis project Ga0315270, IMG submission 204932) | Sediment microbial communities from Yellowstone Lake, YNP, Wyoming, USA - C1_bottom | ecosystem: Environmental > Aquatic > Freshwater > Lake > Sediment | place: USA: Wyoming | collected... | reverse complement strand
TTAAGCTTTTCTACCAGATTCTGCCAGCCCACTGGTGGGAGAGTATCTTGATCGGTAAATAGACGCTGAAACTCATCAATAATGATTAGTATCTGCTCTTGCCGAAGCACTTTAAGCAAAGCATTGAAAAGATCGCCGCCGGCCTCCTTTTCTAGCTCCTCCATCAAATCAGGTATACCTTCGTTATCTAGTGTTTTGGCAAGCTCAATTAAAATATCCAATGAAGGGTCTTGTGTTCCAGGTTGTGGCTCAATCGGATGAAGACTATGTGATGCCTTGGCCGATATCGCTAAGGCCAACTGACTCTTTCCACACCCCGGAAACCCTTGCAATATTGCGACTGGCGGGCCGCTCGGCAGCCAGTCGTTTGCAAAATAATGCAACATTTCAGCTCGCAGCTTTCCATGAAACTTGGTATTAGAAGGAGCTTCTATATTTGAATCTGATTGCTGTCTTTTTTCATAACTTGCTGTTTTATTATCTGCAAAACCGCCTGATCCTATTGAAGCGTCTGTTATCCCCGAAATTGCCTGCAAGTGAACGGTAGGCTTCGTCGGTGTGGTAACGCCTTGGTTGATGCCGATTCGTTTGAAAATTTTTTCTGCGGTCGTTTGCGACGTAAGTGCAAGGATGTTGATATAACCGTCGCCACTAAGAATGCCAAGGTCTGACAAATCACCTGGATCTCCAAAACTGAGGAACATAATGCGTTTATCTTCTAACGTAGAAATTAGCTGACGGATGTGTCGCCATTCGAGGCGACACCAGAGTTTGGCGGCGTACTCCGGACACAAGAAAATAACGATTAGTTCCGAGTCTTTTCTATAGAGCGCCGGAAGATAGGTATCTAAGTCCGGACGTGCGAATTCCGCGTCATGATATTTATCGTAGAGAATGCGCTCCTCGCCGAATTTCGAAGCGAGATGAGTGGCTACCTCTTTAACGTAGTTGCGATGCTCCCCCGGAAATGAGAGTGCAACCTCAAAACGGCTACGGCTAGAAAAATCAGCGGTCATTTCCTCCCCTTACTTATGAGCCAGAAATATATACAACACTTTAATATTCAAAAAACAAGCGCACTAACTGTGGTTTGCTATCGTGTGAAGATTCACACATTAGCATAGCTCCGGGGACGCCTTGCACAGCAAAGGCATAAGATGCTTAGCCGTTAGTGACTTCCCCCATCTTGAGGTCACAATCTGTGACCTCAAGATGTTAAACTCCTGATCAGTCAACTGAAACACAAAGTCGTCCGGGAACCGTTCCATTAAGAGTCGCAAAATTTTGCCCCGGCATAACGCAATCGTGCTGCTGGCACCGCGACGCTCTTGGGGCCCCTGCGAGCCGCCGAGTAGCGCAGCCGCGCCGGGGGCAGTCGGTGGATTCATGTTTGAGCGCGTGGCCGCGCAGCGGATCGCGCGAGTTCGAATCCGACGCCCGGCGCGGCGAGCAACGCAGGGGAGTCGCCCAACGGGCGACCGGCGAACCGGGGTGTCCTTCTTTTTGGTTCCTTTTTCTTGGACAAGCAAGAAAAAGAACTGCCCTACCGGGGCAGTCCGGCCCTAAATCATTCCACGCGCAGCGCGACTCCTAATTCTTTTAGCTTTGGTTGTTGCCGGCTGGAAGCCGGCGCTACAGATCGCCCGGTTTGAAACAGACGTGGATCGCAGAAAAGAAGCAGAGCCGAACACATACCGACCGCTTGCACCGCGATGCTTTTGGGGCCCCTGCGAGCCGCCGAGTAGCGCAGCCGCGCCGGGGGCAGTCGGCGGATTCATGTTTGAGCGCGTGGCCGCGTAGCGGATCGCGCGAGTTCGAATCAGCCGCCCGGCGTGGCGAGCAACGCAGGGGAGTCGCCCATCGGGCGACCGGCGAACCGGGGTGCCCTTTTCTTTGGTTACATTTCTTTTGGGCAAGCAAAAGAAAGTAACTGCCCCGCCGGGGCATGGCCGGCCCTAAAACAATCCGCGCGCAGTGCGACTCCAAGTCAGCGCTGGATTTATCGAGACTTTCAAAACCCTGGATTCCGGCCTTCGCCGGAATGACGCCGTAGGTTGTTGGGCGCTTGTTACGTAGTTACTTAACGCCCAAATAATTCTTTTGGCTTTGGTTGTTGCCGGCTGCATGCCGGCGCTACAGAACGCCCGATATGCATGCCAAGGTCTGGTTGGCGTAGCGTAACTAATTCAACTGCACCCGCTGCCCCCACGGCACAACGCCCTTCCCCTTCACCAACCAGATCACCGGGCAATGCGGCTCCCGCTCCGGAAAGCTCCCCTCGGCATCGGTGAAGTAGACCACCAAATCCGGACGCATTTGCTCGCGTTCGATCCATTCGAAGGGTGGTTTGAAACTGGTGCCGCCACCACCGGTCAAATCTTTCGGTAGGTATAAAGGCTCCCAGGACTCGAAAATCCACGGACCCTTGCTGCACAGATGATCGTCGCAGCCGTGCAGGGTGATGCGAGCGCGAATCTGGCCTTTCAGGCCATCGACTTCGGAGACGAATTCGCGCATTTCTTCTTCGCCGATGGAGCCGCTGGTGTCCAGGAACACCAACACATTGATCATGGTCGAGGCCAGGCTCGGTAAGATCGCTTCGCCTTCGCGCCGCGAGGGGCGTTGGAAGCTGTAGTCGTCGCGTGCCGATACGGTCATGTAGCGCGCCAGCAACATGCGCCAAGGCAGTTGTGGTTGCAGCAGATGATCGATCATGCGTGCCAGCGATTGCGACAGCTTGCCGGCGTGTGCTGCTTGTTGCGCGGCGGCGGCTAGGCGTTGTTTCCACAGCTGGCCTAGCTCTTGTTTCTCGGCTTCGGATAAGCCGCTGGTTTGCTCATGTTCGGTTTCGCCTTCTTGTTGCTCGGCACCGCCGCCTTGGGATTGATCCGGGTTGGGTTGTGGTGGCGCATTGCCGGGCGATTCACCTTCGCCCTCGCCTTTGCCTTTGCCACCTTGGCTTTGCGAGCTATCGTCGTTGTTTTCCGGCGGTGCGGTGCCCGGCTGCGGTTTGCTCTGCCCGCCACTGCCGCTGTCAGACTGCTCGTACATGTGATCGTCGATTGGTTCTTCTTCGGTGTCGTTCGGGATCAGCGGATAGATTTCCTCCGCTGTCAGGCCATGATATTCGTAATTCAACAAGCAACCGGGCGGCGGCTTAAGGCCTTCGTCCGACAACAGCAAATTCACCGCGTGGTCGCATGCGATATCCCAACGCCGAATTTCGCGATGGCTGCGCCGTGCAAAGTGCGACAGCGCGCAATGCATGGCGTCGTGCGCCAGCATGAATTGGGTCTGTACCAGGTTCAGGTGCCGGATGAATTCCGGGTTGTAATAAAAAAAGCGCGCGTCAGTGCCGGTGGTGCGGATGCCGCCCTCGCCGGTGCTGGCCTTGAGTGTGAGGTGCATGACCAGCGTGCCGAGGAAAGGTTTTTCCAGGATCAAACGCGTGCGCGCGGCGGAGAGCTTGGTTTCGATGTCGGGGTGATCGCTGGCCATGATTTACAAAAAACTTTTTGCCACGGATGAACACGGATAAACACGGATAAAACAATACACCATTGCAAAGCTTCCACGTTCCCAAGAGGCGAACCCTTCGAGAAGGACATCGTGTTGATGATCAAACATCTGTGTTAATCCGTGTTCATCCGTGGATAAACGGCTTTTCGAATTCAACTGCCGGACCATTGCATGTCGTACAACATCAAATCGGAAATGCTGTTGGCCCAGTCGGAAAACTCCGGCACGGTAAAAAGCGGCTTGCCAATCGCTCGATGCAGATCGGTGACCAGCATCACGCCCATTTCGCGCTGCGGGAAGCGCCGTGCATAGCGCAAGATATTGCCCAGTACGCGCGTGTTATCGGCGCCGTCCTTGGCCATGATGGCGCGCCGCACCAGCGCTGCCGCCACGCCGTATTGCAGGTCGATGCCTTGCGGCACTTGCGATTCGCTGCCTTGCACGATGCCGTCGATGTCGGGCAACTGATCCATGCTATCGATGAAGGCCTTCAGCTCGATGCCGGCAGCGGGGCCGACGCAGGCTTGTAGGCCGTCGCTGAGCAGGGTCGGCATCGTAGTGAATTTTTTCAGGGCGCGATCAGCAAATTCCCAGGAACGCGGTGATGGAAACGCGATCGGGTTGTGCGCCGGGTCGAAGTTGAACAACAAGTCAGGGCGGAAGCGCAAGAAGCCGATGACGCGCTCATCGATTCCGTAAGCATGTGCCCACATCACCCAGTCGTCGAGATTGGCTTCGACTTCGTAGTGGGTGAAGCGATTGGCCAGGGGCGCGGGCATGCTGTAGGTGACACCACGATCGCCCTGGCGATTGCCGGCGGCGAAGATGGCCCAGCCATCGGGGATGAAATAATCGCCCAGGCGTCGATCCAGGATGAGCTGATAGGCCGCAGTCGATACCGTGGGTGCGGCGGAGGTTATTTCGTCCAGGAACAAAATGCCGGTGGGGCCGTGACGCTCGGCATCAGGCAACATAGCGGGAATGGCCCACTCGACTTTATCGTTGAGTCGAAACGGGATGCCGCGCAAATCGGTCGGCTCCATTTGCGATAGGCGAATATCGATCAAGGGGACTTGATGCTTGCTCGCCACTTGCGCGACGAATTGCGACTTGCCCACGCCGGGCGGGCCCCACAACATTACGGGCGTATGTTGACCAGTGAGGGTGCTGTTAAATTCGCGTTCGAGAATTGCGGCGATATGAGTGGGGCGCATGCTGTAAATCCAATTCAGTGTTGTCGGGCTATTTCCCTACAAAATCTAGGTGAATGCTGGAAAAAACATAGATTTTAAACGGTTTCGCGCAGCTACGGCACTATCAAGCTGCACTGAATTTTGGTACCGTTGAACCATTGCCTAGGGATGTATCTTCATGAATTTCTGTAGCCATTGCGGCGCGCCGGTGGTGCTCACGATCCCCAGCGGCGATACCGTGCCGCGTTATGTGTGTTCCGCTTGCGCCACCATTCACTATCAAAATCCGAAAATGGTGGTTGGGGCAATTCCTGAATGGGAAGACAAGATATTGCTTTGCCGGCGCGCAATCGAACCCAAGCATGGCTTGTGGACGCTACCCGCAGGCTTTATGGAGAACGCTGAGACCACGGCGCAAGGTGCGGCGCGCGAAACCTGGGAGGAGGCGTTAGCCAACGTTGAGATCGGCGCGCTCTACACTCTGTATAACTTGCCGCATATCAATCAAGTGTATTTGATGTTTCGCGCCAAGTTGTTGAACTTGGATTTTGGGCCTGGCACAGAAAGCCTAGAAGTTGCACTCTTCGACGAGGCCGATATTCCCTGGGATCAACTCGCCTTTCGCACGATCGAGGCGACGCTCAAGGCCTATTTTGCTGACCGGCGCAGCGGGACATTCAAATTCCATTTCGGCGATATCGGCCCGGCCAAATAATCTAGCCTGCGACGTGCCAATTCCTGAGCAACTCAAGGCCCTGCAACACGGCCTCTTCCATCAACCGCGCGATGGGCTGCACGATGTAGGGCAGCGAAATCATCAGCACCACGAAACCTGCCGTCAACATCAATGGAAAGCCGATGGCGAACAGGTTTAACTGCGGCGCTGCGCGCGCCAGCACGCCTAGACCGACGTTGGCGATGAGGATTGCCGCGACCAAGGGCAGCGAGAGTGTTACGCCAATGACGAACATCTTCCCCGTCGCTTGGAGCAAGGTCATAAATCCTTGTGCCGATAAAGGCGCATTGGAAATCGGCAGTACGTGAAAGCTCTCAAACAACGCGGAAATCATCAGTAGATGGCCATTGCTCGCCAAAAAAAGCAGGATGGTGATAATGCCCAGGAATTGTGCGAGCACCGGCGATTGCGCGCCACTTTGCGGATCGAAAAAAGAAGCGAAACCGAGCCCCATACTCAAGCCGGCGATGTGTCCCGCCATCTCTACGCCACTCAGCACGATACGCATCATGAACCCAAGCGTGACGCCAATCAGCAATTGCTGTGCAGCCATCACCACGCCTTGCGGGGAAATAAAATCCACTGCCGGCGGCGTTGGCAATAAGGGTGCAACGGTGAGTGTCAACACCACGGCAAACCCCATGCGCAAGCGGGCAGGCATGCCGCGATTGCTCAGAATTGGCTCAGCCAACATCAGACCGGAAATGCGGATCAAGGGCCAGATCAAGTAGGCAAGCCAAGCCTCAAGCTGGGTTGAGGTGAAGCTGATCATGTGGGCTTAGCGGATGAGCTCGGGAATGCTCGAGTATAAGCGCGTGACGTAATCGGTCATGGTTCCGATCATCCACGGCCCCGCCAATATCATGACGATGAACATGACCACCAGCTTGGGGATGAAGGTCAGGGTTTGTTCGTTGATCGAGGTGGCTGCCTGAAAAATACTCACCAGCAAGCCAGTCAGTAGAGCGGACAGCAACATCGGCGCTGCAATCAACAGCATGATCTGAAGCGCTTGTTGCCCGATATTGACGACTGTTTCAGGGGTCATATGGTTTACCTAGACACCGAAGCTACGCACCAAAGAGGCCAGCAATAGATTCCAGCCATCCACCAAGACGAACATCATTAGCTTGAACGGCAGGGAAATCAACACCGGCGACAACATCACCATGCCGATGGATTGCAACACGCTGGCCACCACCATATCGATAATAAGAAAGGGGATGAAGATGACGAACCCAATCTGGAATGCGGTCTTCATCTCGCTGGTGACGAAAGCCGGTACCAAAATTTTCATCGGCACGGCTTCCGGGCCGGGCAAGGGCGGATTATTCGAGAGCTTTACGAACAGCGCCAGATCCTGTTGGCGCGTCTGCTTCAGCATGAATTGCTTGAGCGGTTCACTACCGCGCTCCAGCGCTTGGTTGAAGTTGATCTTGTCCGTCACCAAAGGTTGGTAGGCGACTTCGTTGATCTTGTCCAAGGTGGGCGCCATAACGAAAAACGTAAGGAACAAAGACATGCCAACCAGGATTTGGTTCGGTGGTGTTTGCACTGTACCCAGCGCCTGGCGCAACAGGGACAAGACGATCAAGATGCGCATGAAAGCGGTCATCATCATCAGGATCGCCGGGAGGAAAGACAGGCTGGTAATCAGCACCAGCGTTTGCACGCTGAAGCTATAGTTGGTAGATCCGCCTGGCCCGGGCGTGCTGTTGAAGGCCGGCAAGCCGTTCGCCGCCCATACTGCACAGGGAAGAAGGCCGAGCAAGATAGCCGGTATCAGCCAAATTAAACGACGCTTCATGCGCCGTCCCGTTTTTGCCATGCACTCTTGAGCCAGTCGGCGAATCCGGGTTGTTGCACCATCACTTGTGTTTGTTGTTCGGATTGTGGTGGGCGCGGCATGCTGTGCACGGCGCTCACGCGTCCTGGCGCCACGCCGATGATCAGCCATGTGTCGCCGACCTCAACCAGCATTAAGCGTTCGCGCTGACCGACCATGACGCCACCCAGTACGCGCAGGGCACTGCCCGGCCCCATTTGCGTCGGGCCGAAGCGCCGCATCAACCAAGCGCTGGCAACTATCGCGCCCAGCACCAGGAATAGCGCCAGCATGACTTGAATCAAACTGCCGAACATGGATGATTGTGGCAACGCAGGTTCTGCTGCGGCACAGACAAGACTTGGTGAAAAAAGAAGGATGACCGAAAAAAACCGCCGCACTAATATTTCCCTTGGTATGCCCCTTGAGGTCACCGCTGTAGTTTGCGGATACGCTCCGACGGGGTAATGATATCGGTCAGGCGAATACCGAATTTGTCGTTCACCACCACCACTTCGCCTTGCGCCACCAAAGTGCCATTCACCAAGACGCTCATCGGTTCGCCGGCCATGCCGTCGAGTTCCACCACCGAGCCTTGTGCTAGTTGCAAGAGGTTGCGAATCGCAATCTTAGTGCGGCCCAGTTCCACGGTGAGGCTCACCGGGATATCGAGGATCATGTCGAGGTTATTGGCGGCGGGCGGGATCGCGCCGCTGCTTGCGGTATCGAAGATTGGCATCTGCGCCGGTTGCGCGGCTTGCTCGGCCAGCGCCGCGCCCCAATCGGCCTCAGCTCCGCCTTCGGTGGTGGCTTGTTCAGACATGGCAGAAGCCCAATCGTCTGCGGATATCTGATCCTTATCTTCCGCCATTGTCGCCTCCGCTCGTGACGGCCTTAACCTTCGGCCGAGTTGATGACACGCTGCACCTTGACCGCATACTGGCCTTTATGTTCGCCATACAGGCATTCCAGCACCGGCACGCCGCTAATTTCCGCCGTAATCGTTTTGGGGATTTGTAAGGGTATGACGTCCCCGACCTTCATATCCATGACCTCTCGCAAGGTGATGGACGCACTGCCTAGATCCGCCACCAAATCGACTTCAGCGGCTTGCACTTGTTGCGCCATCAGGCGCAGCCAGCGATCATCAACCTCCAGCCGCTCGCCCTGCATGCTGCTGGAAAGCAGGTCGCGGATCGGTTCGATCATAGCATAGGGGGTGCAGACGTGGAAATCACCCCCACCGTCGCCGAGTTCGATATTGAAGGTGGTCACTACAACCACTTCGCTCGGCGTGGCCACATTGGCGAACTGAGGATTCATCTCGGAGCGCACATATTCAAATTCTAGCGGATGTACCGGATCCCAGGATTTTTTATACTCAGCCAGCGCAACTTCCAGCAAACGCTGGATCACGCGCTGTTCGGTCGGGGTAAAGTCGCGCCCTTCCACCCGCATGTGGAAACGGCCATCACCGCCAAAAAGGTTGTCGACAATCAGAAACACTAAATTGGGATCAAAAATGAACAACGCTGTGCCACGCAAGGGTTTAAAACGCACCAGATTGAGGTTGGTCGGAACCACCAGGTTACGCACGAATTCGCTGTATTTCACGACCTTGACCGGACTGACGGAAATTTCCGCGCTACGCCGCATGAAATTAAATAGGCCGATACGGAACATGCGGGCAAAGCGCTCGTTAATGATCTCGAGCGTCGGCATGCGTCCGCGTACGATGCGCTCTTGCTTGCCGATATCGTAGGTACGAATAGAGGCATCGTCTTCCTGCGGACCTTCATCCTCGGACTCACCCAATACGCCTTTTAGTAGCGCATCGACCTCATCCTGGGAAAGTATTTCTTCTGACATCGGGGATTATTGCAACATGAAAGAAGTGAAGTACACGCCCAACACACCATCTGCGTTTGGGTTCGTACTCTGAATGACTCGGTTGATCTGCGCGGCCATTTCCGCTGCCATCCGCTGTTTGTCTTCCACGGTTTTTAAATCTTCGCTGCTCTTACTCGTCATCAGTAGGAGCAAGGCATCGCGAATTTCCGGGGAGCGCTGGCTAATCTTCTCGGCGACCAATTCATTGGCGATCTTGATTTTGATCTCCACTTGCAGGTAATGATCCTCCGTATCGCTGCGCGTCAAGCCGGTGGTCAAATCTTTGTCGAGTTGCGTGTACAGAGGTGGCTTGGCCAAATTTGCCGCTTTTTGCGCTGCAGTCGCTTTCGCATTAGCTGGCGCTTTTGCTTTTAAGAACCACCATGCCGCCCCGCCGCCGCCCGCCAACACAAGCACGAGCAAGATAATGATCGGCAACTTGCCTTTTTTCTTGGGGGGCGCGACTACTTGCTCGTCCTCTTCCACCAAATTTCGTTCTGCTTTTTTTTCAGCCATTTGCCACTCCAAGCCATTGCAACCGCGCAATACGCCCAAATTCAGGTTTCGGCTGATTTATAACGCCAAAATGATTTGGAATCAAGCAGTTTCATTGTTTAATTTATGCAGTTTGTTAATTGAGGGCTGGAATGCGCCAATTGATGTCCGTAAAAGACAAAAAACCACGGGGCAGCCGTGCTGCGCCCGTGGTTTTATCCGGCTTCAATTGCTATGCAAAAATATCGACCAGCCCTTTGTTGACCTGCACCGAAGCAATACCACCCTGCACCGTTGAGCCCAGGAGGCGATCGGATGCCGCGGCCCGTTGCAACTCCTGGAACGGGTCATAGCGCTGTCCACCACCACCCCCTCCGTTCGTTTGCTGCTGCTGTTGTTGCTGCTGCTGGAAGGATTGCGAGGAGACATTAACATTACCCAGGCTCAAGCCATTATCAGCCAACATATCGCGCAAACGTGGCACAGCCGCTTCTATCGCCTCTCGCACAGCCGCATGCGGTGAAGTAAACGTGGCATTCGCTTGGTCACTGTTCAGCGTAATGCGAATCTCGACCGGCCCCAAATTTGGCGGATTAAGATGCAATTGAGCAATTTGTTGGGTATTGTTGGCAACCCAGGCCACGCGTTGACTAAATGCATCATCCCAGCCGGCATGACCTACCGGCACTTCAACTGCCTGCACTGGCGTAGCATTGGCTTGTAACGGTGTAGACGCGCGATTTGCTTGTACTTGATTCGCTGCAAACGTATTCACGGGCTCGGCCTTCGCTTCATGCAAAGAATCGAGCGGCAAGGTTTTGTCGCCGGCGGCAAGTTTTGCCGGCTCGGCAATCTCTTTTGCCGCCTTTTCCAGATCCGGTTTTGCTGCGATCGCAGTATCCGCGCTTAAGGGCTTCGCTGCTATATTGCTGTCCAGCGTCAAAGCATCGGCTTTACCCCCGACTTGCACTTGAGTTTGGGTTTGGGCTTGTGATTGCACTTGGACATGCACCTCAAGCTGCACCCCCTGTAAATAAGCGGCGGATTGGGTGTTTTGGCTATCTGCCAACTGCTTAGCAGTCTCGGCATCGGCCGTTAAGGCTGCAATATCCGTATCCTTAACAGGCTTCTCAGTTGTATTTAACGGGGCTTCATCGGTATTCGGGAGCGCCGGAATCCCTGCCGTTGCCGCCTCGCCCTGGATTTGCGCCGCGAGAATATTGGCGAAACCCGTACTGGATTCTGCATTTGATGGGTTATTTGCCTTACTCTCAGACAGCTTGCCCGGAGTTTGGCTGGTCACTACAACGTGCGCCGAAATCGATTGGTTTGCCATGCTATTCCCTCAAAGAGTGGTTTATCGCAATGTTTACACTTTGAGTAAAAGCAATAGCTATGCCAAGTCCCTATTTATCCGACGAATCTTCCTCGCCGCGTTTACGATTAAAGATATTACGCGCGTATTCGTCCTGATCGCGCTGCTCCAGTCGATTTTCACGATGGGTTTCGCCACGCTCATGACGTTGCCGCAAAATTTCGAAGGTCTTGAGCTTACGTCGCTCCTCCGTCCACGCATGCTGACCCTCTTCCCAATTGAATTTGGCTTTTTGTATTTCCAGTTGCTGCTGCTGAATCGCCAATTCCAGCTTCTGCAAGAATGCCCGAAAATCATGCACCTTTGCCATCTCCACCCCGTGCTGCAAGGTGTCAGACAAACGTTGGCGGTATTCCGCTTGGAAGTTAAACAACTGCTTGAGTTTTTCCTCTTGCATCTGCCAGCGTTGTTTGAGCAACGCGAGGCGTTGCGTCGCTGCATCGGCACGCTCGTTAGCAAGATCCAGCAAGGGCTGCAAAGGGAAGCGGCGCGGCATGCTACATCAACGCCTCAACAACTGCTCCAACTGCAAGCAGCTTTCACCATAACCGGCACGCTCGCGCATATTTTGTTGCAGAAACTGCTCCAGGCGCGGATACAGTTCGATGGCCTCATCCAGCGCCGGATCACTACCGCGCACATAGGCGCCGACGTTGATCAAGTCGCGGCTACGGTGATAGCGCGAATACAGATATTTAAAACGTCGCACCCAATCCAATTGCCCCGGTGAGACGATCTCGGTCATGACACGACTGATCGACATCTCGACGTCGATCGCCGGGTAATGTCCCTGGTCGGCCAAACTGCGCGAAAGTACGATATGACCGTCGAGGATGGCGCGCGCCGAATCTGCAATCGGGTCTTGCTGATCATCGCCTTCAGACAACACGGTGTAGAACGCGGTGATCGAACCACTCGATTCGCGCCCATTGCCGGCACGCTCCACCAATTGCGGTAATTTCGCGAACACGGAAGGTGGATAGCCCTTGGTCGCGGGCGGCTCACCGATGGCCAAAGCAATCTCGCGCTGCGCCATGGCATAGCGTGTCAAAGAATCCATGATCAACAACACGTCTTTGCCCTGATCGCGAAAATATTCCGCGATTGCTGTGGCATAGGCCGCGCCATGCAAGCGCAACAAGGGCGGCGTATCAGCCGGCGCAGCCACCACTACCGAACGCGCCAAGCCTTCGGCGCCCAAAATATTTTCGATGAACTCCTTGACCTCGCGCCCGCGCTCGCCGATCAGACCGACCACGATGACATCGGCACTGGTGTAGCGCGCCATCATGCCGAGCAAGATGCTCTTGCCGACGCCGCTGCCGGCGAACAAGCCCATGCGCTGACCGCGGCCAACTGTAAATAAAGTGTTAATCACGCGCACGCCAACATCCAGCACTTGCCGAACCGGAGCGCGCGCCATGGGATTAAATGGACGGCTTTGCAAAGGTACGCGGTTTTCCGTTTGCAACGGTCCCAAGCGATCCAGGGGTCGGCCTGCACCATCCACGACGCGCCCCAATAATTCCGGGCCGACGACCACTTGTCGTGCACGATCTTCGGCGCGCCGTTTGCGCACCATGGTCGCACGCGGCTTGGGCGTGGCCAATTCGCTGGTGTCCGTCGGAATAACCTGTGCGCCGGGCGTCAGACCATACACATCGGTCGAAGGCATCAAGAACAAACGATCGCCGGAAAAGCCCACCACTTCTGCATCAACCGAGAGACTGCCGGGCAACTGCACCAAGCAACTCGATCCGACTGCCAGTTTGATGCCTACCGCTTCCATCACCAGGCCGGCGACTCGCGTCAAGCGCCCGGTCGCCACCCAGGGCTTAACATTATTTACGACATCGCGACAGTCACTGACAAAATTGCGCCAGTGCTCGATGTGCACATCGGCATTATTTTCGCCAGGGGACATCGGAGCCGAGTGCGCTGACGATACGTTTCCAGCGATCTTCCATATTGGCATCGATCTCGGTGGCGCCAGTTTCGACACGGCAGCCGCCGCGTTCTATGCGCGGGTCTTCCTGGATACGCCATGCTTCACCTTGATACTCTTGCGCCAACATGTCGCGCACCAACAACGCATCCTCTGGGTGCAACACCAAGGTGGGGTGCTGATAGGTCTGCGGCAGGCTTTCGATGGCCTCGCGCACTACGGCCAAGACTATGGACGGATCCGCCTCCAACGAGGATCGCACCATTTGCCGTGCGATATCCAGCGCAAGATTCATGATTTCTTGCGCCATCTCTTCCTCGAATTGAGTCATGGAATGATTCAGCGCCAGCATCACCGTTTGCATGCGCTGGGCGATGGCATGGCTCTCGGCGCGCCCATCCTTCATGCCGGCTGCAAAACCTTCTTGATACGCCTGTTGTTGGATGCGCTGGATCTGATCCGCCGTCGGCAATGCAACCTTGTCGCGGCTACCGTCGAATGCGTTCAGCTCCCAGCGCTGGTAAGCGGTGAGCTGTTCTTTTTTAGTGGGATCGGTAGCCATCAGGTTTGCAAGTGATGCGCGCGCTTAAACGAACGCTTCCTCGCCCTTGCCGCCCATTGCAATTTGCCCTTCGTCCGCCAGACGGCGCACGATCTTGAGGATTTCTTTCTGCTCGGCCTCGACTTCGGAAACCCGTACCGGCCCCTTGGAGTCCAGATCCTCGCGCAGCATTTCCGCAGCACGGGTCGACATGTTCTTAAAGATGCGCTCGCGCAAATCTTCATTGGTGCCTTTGAGCGCAACGATCAAGCTCTCCGACTGAACTTCGCGCAGCAGCAACTGAATCGCACGATCATCCAGGTCGCTCAGGTTATCGAAGGTAAACATTTCGTCCTGAATTTTTTGCGCGATCTCGGGATCGAAATCACGCACCGTGGCAATCACTGCCGTTTCCAGGGTAGTCGACATATAGTTCAAAATTTCGGCCGCAACACGCGTACCGCCCATGGCTGCTTTTTTAATCGAGTTGGTGCTGCCCGTCAGCAAGCGCGTCAGCACATCATTTAGGTCTTTGAGCGCCGTTGGCTGAATCCCTTCCAGAGTGGCAATGCGCAAGATCACGTCGTTGCGCAAACGTTCGACGAAAAATCCAAGAACTTCGCTCGCTTGGTCGCGATCCAGATGCACCAAGACCGTGGCAATAATCTGCGGATGCTCGTTCTTGATCAATTCGGCGACGGCGCCGGCATCCATCCACTTCAAGCTTTCAATGCCGGCTGTGTCGCCGCCATGCAAAATGCGCTCGATCAAGTTCGCCGCGCGATCCGAACCCAGCGCCTTGTTTAAAACGGACTTGATGTACTCGGACGAATCGCCGCCCAGGCCGGATTGACCTTCCGCTTCCTTGCGAAAATCACCCAACACAGTTTCTACGCGCGCGCGCGGAATATTTTGGAGCGCCGCCATGGCCGCGCCTAGTTTCTGCACTTCCTTCGGCCCGAGATGTTTGAACACCTCAGCCGCCTCTTCCTCGCCCAGACTCATCAAGAGGATCGCACCGCGTTCTATGCCTTGATCACTCACTGCCGACCCACTCTTTAACGACAGTCGCTACGACCTTGGGATCTTGGCGCGCAATCTGGCGTACCGCCTGCAAGTTATCCTGGTAAACCACGGTCTCGCGTGCCGGCTGCTGCGATCTCTCTTCGACTGGTGGCGCTGGGGGCGGAATTGCCAACTGACGTAAGACCGGCATCAAAAAGCGCGTCACCAGCAGCCACAATACGATGGCAATACCGATAAATTTCAGCACCGCCATGATACGGGCCTCAAACTGCGGCTTCTCCCAAAAAGCGATTTCTTCAACAGCTTCCGGCGGCGGTAAATTGAATGCTGCATTCACCACGTTCAAACTGTCGCCGCGCTGCTGGGTGAAGCCCATAGCCTCCTTCACCAGATTATTCACTTGCGTCAGTTCCGCCGCCGTCAAGGGCGTCACGCTCACCTTGCCATCTTCCGCTGTCTTTTTCTTATAGTTCACGACCACGGCCGCCGACAGACGTTTAACGCTACCGACCGGCAATTTCGTGTGCTTCACCGTCTTGTCCAGTTCGAAGTTCACGGTGGACTCTCGATTGCCACCCGCCGACGCTGCTGACGGCGTGGTCACTGTGGATGTTCCACCCCCTGTAGCCGAACCTGGCGGCGCAGTAATCGGCGCAGTCGCCGTACCCGGTGGTTGATTGGATAATGCGCCCGGAACACCCGCTGCCGTAGTGCCGGCACCACCGCCGGCATCGTTAATCTGTTGGCTGCGAATCGATGATTCTTGTGGCGTCGGGTTAGGTTTGAAAGTTTCTGCGGTCTGTTCGGTCTGTGAAAAATCCAAGTCCGCAGTAACTTGGGCGCGCACATTTCCTGCGCCTACAATCGGGCCGACGATCGCCTCGATGCGCGCGATGTAACTGGCTTCGAGTTGGTGCAAGAACTCCAGTTGCGTCGGATCCAGCCCGGCCTTATTGCCGTGTTGATCAGGCCCAATCAACAAATTGCCATTTTGATCGACGACGGTGATGTTTTGCGCCGACAAATCCGGCACGCTCGAAGAGACTAAATGCACGATGCCATTAACTTGCGTTTGATCGAGACGCTTCCCGCCACCCAGATTTAGAAACACTGAAGCCGAGGGCTTCTGCTGATCGCGCAGGAACACCGATGGACGTGGAATTGCCAAATGCACGCGCGCACCTTGAACTGATGAAATCGCCTCAATGGTTCGCACCAACTCGCCTTCCAAGGCGCGCTGATAATTAACTTGTTCGACGAACTGGCTAACACCCAGCTTTTGATTGTCCAATAAATCGAAGCCAGCACCGCCTTTCGGAATGCCTTGCGCGGCAAGCTTGAGACGAACTTCGTACACTTTGTCCATTGGCACTTTAATCGTGCTGGTGCCTTCAGCCTTGAATGGGACATTCATTTGCTGCAAGGCATTGATCACCGCCCCGCCGTCTTTTTCAGACAGATTGGTGTAAAGCGCTTGAAAGGAAGGGGCTTGGTACCAGAGAAATGCGCCGGAAAAAAGGGCGACGAGGGCGGCGACGGCTATGATTAAGCCGATTTTTTGACCATTCGAAAGCTGTCCGAAATTCTGTAATTGCGCAACCAGTGAAGGCTGCGTTGCAACCGCCATACCTACCCTTTTCTCAGTGAATACCCATTAACAGGCACATCGCCTGCTTATTTAAAACAGCCTAAATCGGCATGCTCATCACTTGCTGGTAAGCCTCTACCAGCTTGTTCCGAACTTGTACCATGGCCTGAAACGAAACATCTGCTTTTTGTAGCGAGATGATGACGTCTTCGATATTCACGTTGGGGGCGCCGAGTTCGAGTGCCTTGGCCAGCTTACTTCCATCCGCTTGCGCGTTGCTCACCTGCTCCAGCGACGATTGCAACAAAGCAGCGAAGTCACCGGGTCCGCCCGTAGGTTGGGCGCCCGCATCCCCCGCCGCGCGCTGCGACGTTGCTTGCAACTGGCTCAGAAGCTGATCAATGCCATTCGTATCCATACACTCACTCTATCGGACTAACTTCACCCAACTTAACAGCAAAAACCATACCTAACTAACATGGGCATCGGGATCGACCCCCTCTTCCCGCAATCTTTGCAACTTGTAGCGCAGGGTGCGCTCGCTCATGCCAAGCCTTTCTGCAGCCTGTTTGCGCGATCCCTTGACCGCCGCCAAAGTCTCTAAAATATGCATACGCTCCAGCGTCTTGATGTCTTGCGGACGGCTGGGTGCAAGCTCAGGAGGCTGCGGCGAAGCGGCAATTTTTGCCGCTTCCGGCAAATACAGGTGATCCGCTTCGATCACATTGCCGGGCGCAATAATCATTGCGCGTTGAACCACGTTCTCTAATTCACGGATGTTACCCGGCCAAGTATAGCCAGTCAATCGCTCTTCCGCTTGTTTTGAAAGGGAAAGCCCATGCCTACCCGTGGTCGGCGCCAAGCGTCCCAGCATGTGTCGCGCTAAAGGGACAATATCCTGCGTGCGTTCGCGCAAAGGCGCGATACGCAAGGGAAAAACATTCAATCGATAGTATAAATCCTCGCGAAAACGTCCGGCCGCCACCTCGACCGCCATATCGCGATTGGAAGTAGCCAAAACGCGCACATCCAAGACAATCGGTTTCTTGCCGCCGATGCGCTCCACCTCGCGTTCTTGCAGTACTCGCAGGAGCTTTGCCTGGAGTTGCAGGGGCATTTCCGAGATTTCGTCCAACAACAAAGTACCGCCATTGGCCTGCTCGAACTTACCGCTTTGCGCCGATTGCGCACCAGTAAACGCCCCTTTTTCAAAACCGAACAAGGTGGATTCGAGCAAATTATCCGGGATGGCGGCGCAATTAATAGCAACAAACGGCTGCTTGGCACGCGGCGAATGCTTATGCACAAAGCGCGCCATGACTTCCTTGCCGCAACCGGATTCGCCGGTGATCAAGACCGTAGTGTGCGAAGCGGCAACACGCTCCGCCAGTGTCAGCAATTCTCGCGACACGGCATCCTGGGCGATTACCTCGCTCGCTTGATCGTAATCGGCAGTGAGCATGTAGCGCGCGACTTGCGCCAACAATTTATTGGCATCGAAGGGTTTGGTCAAATAATCGGCGGCGCCGTCGCGCATCGCCTCCACCGCCTTCTCGATCACGCCATAGGCCGTCATCAACAACACAGGGATATGCGGCGTGGTGGCTTTGATGCGCTTGAGTAAAGTATGGCCGTCCATCGGTTGCATCATCACATCCGAAAGCACCAAACCGACCTTTTGGTCGGCCATCACTTTCAAGGCAGCTTCGCCGTCTGGAGCAACTACGATGTGATAACCCGCCAATTTGAGCGTATCGCTCAGGGCTTCACGCAAATCTTGATCGTCTTCGACAATGAGTATGGGTAGTAACTGCATAGCCGCAAGCTTACTCTACTTTGATACAGGGCAGGCACAGGGTAAACAGCGACCCCAGGCCTAATGTGGATTGCACCTGGACCTCACCGCCATGGGCCTGGGCCACCGAGCGTACGATGGCCAAGCCCAATCCGGTGCCATCCAGACGCGTGGTAAAGAAGGGTTCGAACAAACGTTCCAACATAACCGGCTCGATGCCCGGACCGGTATCCTTTACGCGCAACAAAACCTGCTCGCTTTCCAGTTCGCTGGACAAACTGATATGCGCGCCAGGCGGGCAATTCTGCATGGCGTTTTCCAATAAGTTGACGAGCGCACCCGTCAGCGCATCGCGGCTCGCCAGCACCCGTGCCGTAGCCGCACCCGGCTCGACAACAAACACCAAACCGCGCTCTAACATTTGCGGCTCCAGCACTTGCTGCAAATCAGCCAACATATCCGCCACCACGATCGGATCGCGCCCCACGGCCTCGCCACGTACGAACAGCAGCATGTCCTGGATCAAGTGCTCCAGGTGTTTGAGCCGCGCAACAACCTTATCGCTAAAGCGCACCCGGTCGGCCTCGGCCAATTGTGGCCGGGAAAGTTGCGAGGCGTACAACAAGGCCGTGGCCAATGGCGTGCGAAGCTGATGCGCCAAACGCGCCGCCACCTCACCCATGGCCGAGAGCCGCTGATGCCGCGCCAACTCCGTTTGCAGTGCATGCGCCTGGGTAATGTCGTGAAATAACAAAATTCGCCCGGTGGCGCCAAGCAGCGGGCTAGTCGATAGCGCCAATCGGCGCGTTTCGGGCTGTATGGTTTCCCACTCGCCAGCAAGCACCGTAGGGCGCAGGGCGCAAGCTTGCGCCACCACCCAGGGCAGGCCGATCAAGCGCGCACCCAGCATGGCCTGTGCCGCCACATTAGCCTCAATCACGCGCTCGGACTCATCCACCACCAACACGCCCGCCGGCAAGGCCGCCAGCAAGGCTGCGAGGCGTTGCGACAAGGCTTCTTTTTCTAAAAACTGTCGATTCAACTCGCCATTGGCGATCGCCAATTCCCGCGTCAGGCTAACGACTTGGTCTTGCAAACCTGCATAGGTTGCCGCCAACTGCTCCGAAGCAAGATTGAACAGCGAAAAAGCTTGCTCCAACTCTCGAGGGTCAACGGGCAAATGGGGATCAGTCACGACTTGGCTCTAAGCGCTAATGTTTCTGGATTATAGCCACAGTAATACGGCAAGTCCTAACAAAACATGAACTTAGTAATACCGGATAGACGTGGAGTTAATTAAAGTTTCCGTTCGCTTCAGCCGATAAGCGGGCAAGACCATCAAATAAGGTACGGGGTAAAAAATGATGCAGACGCTGACAAGCTTGACCATACGCACGAAGTTATTTGTGCTGATTGCATTCGCCTCACTCATTATGTTGGTCATCAGCGCAACCGGTTTGTGGAGCACGTACAGCACACAACAAGCCGCAGAATCAATCTATAAAGACCGCCTAGTGGCGATCCAGATATTGAACGATATTCGTAACCACCAGAACCAGATTCGCATGAGATTGCTGCGTGCCCGCCTGGAAACCGATGCCTTTGAGATCATGACGCAGACAGACAAAGTCCGCACCAGCATTTTCAAAATTGAACAATTGCTCGAAACCTATAATAAATACAAGCCCGTCGGCGAGGAAAAGAAATTATTGGATGACTTTGTAGCAGAACGCAAAAATTTTGGCGTCAACGGCGTACTGCCCATGATCGATCTGCTACAAGCAGAGAAATTTTCCGATGTCGACAAATTGCGGCGCGAGACTATGGATCCCGCCTTTAATAAGGTCTCAGATGCAATCGATGTTCTAGTCGCCTACCAAACCAGCATCGCCCAGCAACAGTTTGAGCGCACAGTCAAACAAGCCTCAGTATTGCGCATTGTCGCGCTTGCCACAGTTGGATTCGGGGTATTACTAGCGATCTTAATGGGCACGATCATTGGGCGCTCCATCAATCGCGGCGTGTCGGCGCTGGAAAAAGGCGCCTCCAAATTGGCCGAAGGCGATCTGACGGCCAAGGTGCCGACCACCGGCAACGACGAACTCGCTCGCGTAGGTGCTAGTTTCAACCTAATGGCACAAAACATTTCCGACTTGATTGGGCAGGTGAATGCGGCCTGTAGCGTCGTCAACCAGAATGCCAACGCCCTGTCCACTTCAGCCGCACAAGTTTCAGAAAGCTCGCGCCAGCAAAGTCAGCGCGCTACCGAGGCGGCAGGTTCGGTCGAACAATTCAATAGCGCTTTTAAAGAAATCGCCGCCACGTCCGAAAACATAGTTAGCGCCGTTAACAAAGCACGGGATTTATCCAAGCATGGCGACCAAGTCGTGGCCAACGTGACACAAGGAATAACGAGAGTGGCAAAAACCGTGAACGAATCAGCTGAAGTGATAGCCGACCTCGGTCAACGTTCCAACCAGATCGGACAAATCCTGGCTGTCATTAAGGATATTGCCGACCAAACGAATTTATTGGCCTTGAATGCGGCAATTGAAGCCGCACGCGCTGGCGAGCAAGGCCGAGGGTTTGCGGTCGTCGCGGACGAAGTGCGCAAATTGGCCGAACGCACGACAGCTGCCACCAGTGAAATCTCCATTATGGTTGGTGGCATACAAGAGGATACCGGACGCGCAGTCGTGTCCATGCGCCAAAGCAGCAGCGATGTGCATGAAGGTGTGACGTTGGCTAATCAAGCAGGACAAGCCTTGCAAGACATTGCAAGCAGCGTGCAACAAGTTGCGGAAATGATGGGACAGATTGCGAATGCGACCCACGCCCAATCCGGCGTGAGCGAAGCCCTGACATTGACGGTCGAAGAAATTGCGCGGATGGCAGATGAAAACAGCCACGCGATTGAGCATGCGGCGTCCGCTTCACAGGAAATGGTGAGTTGCTCCGCGAACCTGCAGCACATCGTAGGACGATTCAGTTTGTAGGTTGCGCAGGAAATTACGGCCCTTTGGAATGGCGCTTTATTAAGGAGTTTGGAAATGTTCGGAAGTAAATGGAAAAAACAGTTTGAATCCCTGCAACAGCAGATGGGGCCGATGCAGCGCGAACGCGATGAACTCAGCACCGCATTAGCCGCTGCAGTTAACGAGAAATCCGCGATCGAATCCCAATTCGCCGAACTATCGGCCAAGCAATCGATGTACGACGCCATGTTCGACAGCATGCGTCAATTCGGTGATTCGTTTATCGAACTGCAAAACTCCTTTTCCGGACTGGCCACGACTATGAAGACGGAACAACGCAGCGCGGTAGAAGCCGCCAGCGTTTCCAACGAAAGCCGTAAAGCCATGGCGCAAATCACCGCCAACCTGCACAACGTATCGGAAAAGACCCAACAAACCGCACAAAGCGTGGACAACCTGCACGAGCGTGCTGGGCAGATCGGCGGCATTGTCATGCTAATCAAAGAAATCGCCGACCAGACCAACTTACTAGCGCTGAATGCTGCAATCGAGGCCGCACGTGCTGGCGAACAAGGTCGTGGATTCGCCGTCGTAGCGGATGAAGTGCGTAAATTGGCCGAACGCACCAGCCGTGCCACCAGCGAAATTTCTGGTCTAGTCACCAGCATCCAGGATGAAATCCATTCCGCCAAGAGCCAAATGGAAAACGATGCGGGGCAGTCCAGCAACTTTAGTCAACAAGGCGAGGCTGCAACCGAAAGCTTGCATGGCCTATTGGATCTATCGCACAAAATGGAAGGTGCTATCACCGCCTCGGCCTTGCGCAGTTTTGTCGAATTGGCCAAGGTCGATCATCTGGTCTACAAATTTGAAGTGTACAAAATCTTCATGGGGCTATCGCAAAAGAACGTACATGAATTTTCCAACCATACGGAATGCCGCCTCGGCAAATGGTATTACGAAGGCGAGGGCAAGACCGCCTACGCCAATCTGCGCGGCTACAAACAAATTGAGCAACCGCATCGCCTCGTACACAGCCACGGCGTCAGCGCCATTGAGCGCTATCGTAAAGGGGAATTCGATGCTGCAGTAAAAGGACTCGCTGAAATGGAGCGCGCCAGCATGCAAGTCATGGCCGAGCTCGAACACATGGCTACCGACGGCGAAGGCGATGTAATGGCCTTATGCGATAGCAACCACAGTCACCATTAAACACGACAGCCCGAAGCACCTGTAAAGGAGTAAAAAATGTCCGATCTCATGAAGAATATCGATGGCCGCACCAAGTTGGCCGGCACCAATAAACTCGAAATCCTGCTGTTTACACTGGGCACGGACATCCGCTCCGGACGGCGCGAAACTTACGGCATTAACGTGTTCAAAGTGCGTGAAGTCATGCGCGTACCAGAAATCACCCGACCACCGGAATTACCCCCATCCGTTGAAGGCATGGTCAGTTTGCGCGGGCAATTAGTGCCGATCGTCGACTTGGTCAAGTATGCCGGCGTGCAAACCGAAACCAAGCCGGAAGTCATGATCGTGACGGAATATAACGGCCACACCCAAGGTTTCTTGGTTGAAGCGGTAGACACCATCCTGCGCCTGGATTGGTCTTCGATACGTGTCCCGCCAGATATGTTCTCCTCGCACATGGGCGGCTTAGTCACTGCCGTTACTGAACTGCCAGACAATCGTTTGGTCATGCTGATGGATGTGGAAAAAGTACTAGCCGAAACCACGGGCAACGATGATGAGGAAGCGATTTTCAGCCAAGTAAAACCGGTTACGATGGAAAATCGCACCATTTTCTTCTGCGACGACTCGCCGATCGCGCGTAAGCAGATTGAACGTACCTTACAGGCGATGGGAGTCCACTTCCACTTCGCCACCAATGGCAAAAACGCCTGGGAAGAATTGCAAAAACTGGCAGCACAGGCCGATGCAGCGCATGTACCCCTCACGGACTTGATTCAAATGATCTTGACCGATGTGGAAATGCCGGAAATGGATGGCTACATCCTGACCAAGAACGTGAAAAGCGACCCACGTTTCGCTCATATCCCGGTCATCATGCATTCCTCATTGTCGGGCATGTCCAACCAACAACTCGGTCGTTCAGTTGGGGTGGATGAATACGTTTCAAAATTTGAACCGCAACGACTTTCCGAAACGATTACTCGCATTCTTGAAGGCAGTGTCGCGGCAGCGGCTTAATTCGGCAGATAGGAAAACAGAATCATGGACGCACAACACGCACTTCTCGATTCGATTGACGCGCGCACCAAGCTCGCCGGCTCGAACAAAATGGAAATCCTATTATTTTCCCTCGGCACCGGGGAAACTTTCGGGATCAACGTATTCAAGGTGCGCGAAGTGTCGCAAACCCCGCCCATCACCAAGACGCCGAATACCCCATCCGGCGTGGAAGGCGTGATCTCCCTGCGCGGCAACATCATTCCCGTAATCTCGCTGGCCAAGTTCACCAACCTGGAAGGCTCGCCTGCCGAGACTGGCAACACCATGATCGTGACGGAATTTTCGCGCCATACCCAAGGCTTTTTGGTACATGACGTGGATCGTATTATTCGCGTCGATTGGGACAAAGTGAAACCGCCGCAAAGTATGTTGATGGGCAGCGATGCGCTGATCACCGCCATCACTGAGCTACCCGATGGCAAGTTGGTATCGATCCTGGACGTGGAACAAATCCTGGCGCGCGCCATTGGCGTCGAAGAGATTCCAAACCTCGACAAGATCCAGTCCGAGCGCGAACACATGGTGTTCTTTGCCGATGACTCGACCGTAGCGCGCAAGGAAATCACCAAAGTACTGGAAGGCATGGGCGTGAAATTTCAACAAGCCACCAATGGCCTGGAAGCCTGGGAAAAGCTGCAAAATTTGGCGCAGCGCGTGCCCAACGACGGTTCTCACCTGCGCGACCAAATCAGCATCATCCTAACCGATGCCGAAATGCCTGAGATGGATGGTTACGTACTGGCAAAAAACATTAAATCCGACCATCGTTTCGATGGTATTCCGGTCGTAATGCATTCCTCGCTCTCCTCAGAGGCCAATCGGGCCATGGGGCAAAGCGTTGGTGTCGATACGTATGTTGGGAAATTTGACCCGGTCGTACTGGCGGACACGCTTCGCCCGTTCCTGATCTAAGTTCATGCGTGTAATGAGGAGAAATTAATGGCTGATGCAAACCTAAAATTCCTGGTCGTGGACGATTTTTCCACGATGCGCAGAATCGTGCGCAACCTGCTTAAGGAGCTGGGTTTTTCTAATGTCGATGAAGCCGAGGATGGTATCGCTGCGCTCGCTAAGTTGCGCAGCACCAATTTCGATTTTGTGGTGAGCGATTGGAACATGCCCAACATGACTGGCCTCGACTTGCTCAAAGAAATCCGCTCCGACGCCAACTTAAAACATCTGCCGGTACTGATGGTGACCGCAGAAGCCAAAAAGGAAAACATCGTGTCAGCTGCCCAAGCTGGCGCCAGCGGCTATGTCGTCAAGCCTTTCACGGCGGCGACGCTGGAAGAAAAGCTCAATAAAATCTTCCAAGCAACCGGTAAATAAGGAGACATACGTGAGTAATACACTAGCTGGAGATACCGACGATCTGGAGGCCTTGTTCGACAGCATCGTCTCCTCCAATACCCCCACACCTGAGGCCAAAGCGGCTGCGCCTGTTGTACCCGCCCCTGCAGCAGTCGCGCCCAAGCCCAGCGCTGAAACAGATGCGGATGGTGCCGCATGCCCGGCCATCACCGAACCATTTTACTCGCAGATCGGCCATCTCACACGCAAGCTGCATGACACGATGCACGAATTGGGCTACGACAAATCGCTGGAAAAGGCGGTAGACCAGATCATGCCCGATGCCCGCGATCGGCTGGCTTATATCGCCACCTTGACCGAAAAAGCGGCGGATCGCGTGCTGAACGCAACCGATGTGGCCAAGCCCTTGCAGGACATCATCGAAGCTGACTCAGCCAAATTGTCAGGGCAATGGGATCGCTTGTTCAAGAATGAGCTTTCCATCGATGACTTTAAGCAATTGGTTGGCGAGACCCGCAGCTTCCTCGGTGACGCCTCGAAGCATGCCAAGACCACCAATGACCAGTTATTGGAAATCATGATGGCGCAAGATTTTCAGGATCTGACCGGCCAAGTGATCAAGAAGATCATCACCATGGCGCAGGAAATGGAAAATCAATTGCTTGCCCTGCTGATCGAGAGCACCTCCGCAGAGAAGAAGGCCGAAATGGATTCCGGCCTATTGAATGGACCGGTCATTAATACCGATGGCCGTACCGATATCGTCACCAATCAAGAGCAAGTCGACGATTTACTTGAAAGTCTGGGCTTCTAACAGCCGGAGGAGATAGCCCATGAGCGCTTTTGAAGGTATGGAGGAAATGCTGCAGGACTTCCTAACGGAAGCCGGCGATATGCTTTCCGACGTCGACAACAAACTGGTGATCCTAGAAAAGTCACCGAATGACCGCGAACTGTTGAATGTCATTTTCCGCGGCTTCCATACAATCAAGGGCGGTGCCGGATTCTTGAATGCGACCCCCCTGGTGGAACTATGCCACCGCACGGAAAATTTGTTCGACAAATTGCGCAACGCGCAGCTCACACTCACGCCGGAAATCATGGACGTCATCATGGCCGCGACCGGAATAGTGCGCGACATGTTTGGTGCACTGGCGCAAGCACGCATGCCAGATCCCGCCGAAGAGGCAATCCTGGATGCCCTAGATGCCGTTCTGTCGGGCGAAGCGCCAGTGGTAAAAAAAGAAGCACCGAAGCCAGAGGCAGCACCCGTGGCGCAAACGCCCAGCGCTGACGAAAACGGTCCGGATTGGCGCGTGCTATATCACGCCTTGGTTGGAACCCCCGCAGCAGAAAGCACAACACCCGCCAGTATCACCCCAGTGGCTGCCGTGCCGACCAGGGTCGAAGCACCCAAGTCGGCTGACAAACCGCGTGCGAACACACCGACTACAGCCACTCCAAGCGCCAAAGAAAACACCATACGCATTGATACTACGCGACTGGATCAGGTGTTGAATTTGTCCGGCGAAATTGGCCTAACTAAAAACCGTCTCACCTGCTTACGCTCCGACATGGTCGCCGGCCGCAGCACACCGGAAACCTTGAAGGCGCTGGACGAGGCCGTGAGTCAACTCGATTTATTGGTTGGCGATCTGCAAAACGCGGTAATGAAAACCCGCATGCAACCAATTGGACGCTTATTCCAGAAATACCCACGCTTGGCGCGCGATTTAGCACGCAGCCTAGGTAAAGACGTCGAGCTGGTTCTTGAGGGCGAAGAAACCGAGATCGACAAAACCATGATCGAGGATCTCAACGATCCTCTCGTGCACTTGGTACGCAACGCGGTCGACCATGGCGTCGACAGCCCAGAAGAACGCGCCACGGCTGGCAAACCGGCGAAGAGCGTTGTCAAACTTTCGGCGCAACAAATTGGCGATCATATCGTGATCGAAATTACTGACGATGGGCGCGGCATGCGCGCCGACGTTTTACGCAGAAAAGCCCTGGATAAAGGCCTGATCGACGCCGAGACTGCCAACAGCCTAGATGAGCGGCAAAGCCTAAACCTCGTCTTCATGCCCGGATTCTCCACCAAAGATACGATCTCCGATGTTTCTGGGCGCGGTGTTGGTATGGATGTCGTCAAAACCAACATCACCAAATTGAACGGCCGCATCGATGTCAAAACCGTAATCGGTCAAGGCTCCGTATTTACCATCACCTTACCTTTAACCTTGGCGATTTTGCCGGTCTTGATCGTCCGACTTGGCAAACAACCGTTCGCGATTCCGCTGTCAATGGTGCGCGAAATCATGCCCATCAATCCACAGGATATCCAGCAAGTCGCAGGGCGCGCCACACTAGTGGTACGCGATGAAGTATTGCCGGTACGCACCCTGGCCGGCCTGCTAGACTGGCCAGATAGCGAGTCGCCAGCATTTGGCGTGTTAATGCAATCGGCCGAGACCTCCTTCGTGCTCGCCATTGATGGATTCATCGGCCGCGACGATGTGGTGATTAAACCCCTGACCGACGTCAAACCGCGCGGCATCGCCGGCGCCACGCTTTCGGGCGAAGGTTCAGTCGTATTGGTGTTGGATATGGAAGAGTTGCTTTCATCCGACTCAAAAGAAACGCGCGCCACCTTGTTCGCGCAAGCCAGTTGAGTTTGCACTACCTTTAGAAAGTAAACACGTAGGAGTAGCGCCGTGGGAAGCACTGTCAGCTTAACAAGTTCTTTCAATCTCAGCTTCGGCGGGGATGACAGCGATCAGGTCAGCGACCAGATATATATCGGTCGCCAACCCATCGTCGATGCCCAACAAAAAATTATCGGCTATGAATTACTATTCCGTTCCAATGGCACAGAAGACAGTGCGCAATTCTCCGATGACTTCAGTGCTGGCGCCCAGGTACTGATCAATACCCTGAGCAATATGGGTACCGGCTGGCTGCTAGGCGACAAAAACGCCTTTCTCAATGTCAACACCGAGATGTTGAACAGCGATTTCATGGAGCTATTGCCCGCCCAACGCATTGTGCTGGAAATCCATGGCAAGATTACACCGACCCCGGCCTTGCTCGAACGCATGCAAGCGCTCAAAGCCCTGGGTTTTAGCTTTTCTCTGCATACTCCGCAAGTCAATGCCGAAAACGATGCGATCATTCAATTGGCGTCCTATGTCAAAATCGATTTGCTGGCTACGCCGAAGGATCGCCTTGAGGCTCTGGTTGCCGCACTGAAAGCATTTCCGCTCAAGATCGTCGCGGAAAAAGTCGAGACCTTAGCCGAATTCAAGCGTTGCAAAGAATACAAAGTCGATTTTTTCCAGGGCTATTATTTTGCGCATCCGGAAATCCTGACGGCCAAGGTCATCAACCCCTCCCACGCGCTGGTGCTGGACATCCTGAACAAAGTGCGCGGCAATGCGGATATTGCGGAAATCGAGCGCGGCTTCAAGCGCGATGTGGCCTTGTCGTTCAAACTATTGCGCTACATCAATTCCGTGGGTTTTGGCCTGTCGTGCGAGATCCAATCGATTCGCCACGCGCTTTCCATCTTAGGCTACCAACAACTCTATCGCTGGCTCACCTTGCTGATCGTGACCACCAATGAAAACGCCACGCCTTCGGCATTGATGAAGACCGCCATCACGCGCGGCCGACTCACCGAGCTGCTGGGCATGGACTTGGTGGATCGCGGAGAACGCGACAACCTATTCATTGTCGGCATCTTTTCGCTGTTGGATGCCATGCTGGAAATGCCGATGGATAAAGTCTTGGACAAACTCACCTTGCCGGAAAACATCGCCGACGCACTGCTCAATCGTGACGGCATCTACGGCCCGTTCCTGTCCCTGGCCGAGGCCTGCGAAAGTGCAGAGATCGAACGCATCAACGAACTCGCGGCCTCGCTTGCCATCGACCCCAACACGGTCAATGAAGCGCACATGAAAGCCCTGGCCTGGGTGGAAGAACTTGGGGTTTAAAGTTCAGCCAAAAAACGCGTAACACACCGTAATCGCCGCCAACACGCCCGCCAGATCTGCCAGCAGCGCGCATGAAATCGCATGCCGGCTTTTTTGGATACCGACCGATCCAAAATACACCGCCAGCACGTAAAACGTGGTCTCGGTGCTACCCTGGATCACTGCGGACAAACGTCCGGCAAACGAATCCGCGCCATACGTACGCATGGTCTCGACCATCATGGCGCGCGCACCGCTGCCAGAAAATGGTTTGACCAAGGCGGTGGGTAGCGCTTCGACGAAGCGCGCATCCCAACCCGCCGCCCGCACGAGGTAGCGGATACCTTCCAGCAAACTTTCAAGCGCACCGCTGGCACGCAGCAAGCCAATCGCCAGCAGCATTGCCACCAGATACGGGATGATGCCGACCGCGACCTGGAAGCCCTCCTTGGCGCCCTCAATAAAAACCTCATACACCTTCACGCGCCGCCACAGTGCCGCCACTAAAAATACAACGATCAACCCAAACAGCAGGCCATTGCTGAACACCGCCGATTGGCGTTGCATTTCCGCTGCCGGCAGGCTGCCGAAATACAGCGCCAAACCCGCCACCAGCGCTGTGATCAAACCGAGATAAGCCAACACCACCCGATGCAGCAAATTGATGCGCTGTACCAGCGCCACCGCTAACAAACCAGTCATGCTCGAACAATAAGTAGCGATCAAAATCGGCACGAACACATCGGTCGGATCATGCGCGCCGAGTTGCGCACGGTAGGCAAAAATGGTGAGCGGCAGCAGGGTGACGGACGAGGCGTTCAGCACCAGGAACAAAATCATGGCATTGCTGGCGGTATCCGGTTTCGGGTTCAGCGTTTGCAACTCGCGCATAGCCGCCAAACCCAAAGGTGTGGCCGCATTATCCAAACCCAACACATTGGCGGACAAATTCATGACCACCGCACCTTGCGCCGGATGCCCCGCGGGCACCTCCGGCATCAAGCGCCGAAATAGCGGCGAGAGCGCGCGCGTAATAAAATCCAAACTGCCCCCGGCCTGCGCCACGCGCATGATACCCAGCCACAGCGTCATTACGCCGGCCAGGCCCAGGGATATCTCAAAGCCAGTCTTGGCAGAATCGAACAGCGACTGCATCAGCGCGACGAACACCGTGCCCTGCCCCGTCATCACCGCCTTGGCCAGCGCCACGGCGCAGGCCGTCAAGATCATCCCCGCCCAGATTGCATTCAGCATCTAAATCCGTTCTTGTTATTTTGGAACCACGAATGAACACGAATGAACACGAATAAGTTCAAAACCCTATGATGCTTTTTAATTCGTGTTCATTCGTGGTTAATTTTTTTTCAAGATTTACCGCTCCGAGGCGCGCACCGACCGAATCCACACCGTTTTTGCATTCACAAATTCACGGATGCCCTGCTGCGCCAGCTCGCGCCCGAATCCTGAGGCCTTGATGCCACCGAAGGGCAAGCGCGGATCGGACTTGACCATACCGTTGATAAAAGTACAGCCGGCTTGTATCTGCGTCGCGAGCTGTTCGGCGCGTGTCACATCCTTGCTCCAAATCGAAGAACCCAGACCGAAGCGCGATTGGTTGGCGATACGCAGTGCATCGACCTCGTCCGTGGCACGAATCACTATCGCCACCGGGCCAAACAATTCTTCATGATAGGCGCGTGTCTTGTCGCTCACGCGATCCAGAATTGAGGCTGGATAATACACACCAGCACGTTCCACGGGCTTGCACCCAGTCAACGCTAGCGCCCCTTGGGCAATCGAATCACTCACTTGCTGATGTAAAGTGGCGCGCAGATCGATGCGCGCCATGGGGCCGATTTGCGTGCCGTCTTGCGTCGGGTCGCCAAGATTGAGCGCTTCTACCTTGGCGCGAAACAACTGCACAAAATCATCCGCAATCTCCGGCACGACAATAAATCGTTTGGCGGCTATGCATGATTGACCGCAATTCAGGAAGCGCGACTCGACTGCCAGATTAGCGGTGAATTCTAAGTCTGCATCGTGCAAGACGATGAACGGGTCGGAGCCGCCCAACTCCAGCACGCACTTTTTCAAATGCTGGCCGGCGCAAGCCGCCACTTTGCGCCCAGCTGCTTCCGATCCGGTCAGCGTGACCGCCTGCACTGCTGGGCTAGCAATGGCATCCGCCACTTGGTCGGCCTCGATCATCAAGGTCGTAAACAATCCTTGCGGCAACCCGCATTCGCTAAAAATTTTCTCGATTGCCAGTGCACACTGCGGCACATTCGACGCATGTTTCAGCGCCACCGCATTGCCCGCCATGAGCGCTGGCGCAGCAGCGCGAAATACCTGCCAAAAAGGAAAATTCCAAGGCATAACCGCCAGCACCACGCCTAAAGGCTGATACGCGACGTAGCTTTTGGCCGCATCGGTCTTAACGATTTCTTCGCGCAAAAAAGCCTCGGCATTTTGCGCGTAATAATCGCAGCCGGAAGCGCACTTTTCCACTTCGGCACGCGACTCGCGCAACAACTTGCCCATTTCCTGGGTGATCAAGGCAGCGTATTGCTCGCGCTGCACCCGCAAATGAATCGCCACATCGCGCAACACCTCGGCGCGCCGGGCGATAGGGGTCTGCGCCCACGCCTGCTGCGCCGCACGCGCCTGCTCCAAGGCGACGGCCAAATGCGCCGCATCCCAACTGGTATAGGTCTGCAACACTTGACTGGTTGCAGGGTTGAGGCTGATATAAGGCATGCTGTGTTATCCTTGTGGCTTGCGCAACATTGCGCCGCAGGCCTAAATATAGCAGTTATGAGCAGAAACTCTCAGGGGCGCAAGCCGCCATTTCCAGCACGCATTTTTAGCATTGCTTTGCTCGCGCTTCAACTCGTTTTTGCGCCGGCCTTTGCTGCGCCGGACGATGATTTTCTGGCGGCGCGCGATGCCTACAATGCACACAATGGCGCTCGTCTCGATCAATTGGCGGCCAAATTGCAAGGTCATACCCTAGCACCCTTCGTCAAATATTGGCAGCTCGCGCTGCATATCGATAGCGCAGCGCCGGAAGACATCCAAGCTTTTTTGGTGCGCAACAGCGATAGTTATGTATCGGATCGTCTACGCATCGAATGGCTAAAATCCTTGGGGCGGCAAAAACACTGGGACTTGTTCCTGGCGCAGTACCCGCAACTGCTCAACGAAGATAGCGATATCACCTGTTATCAACTGCAAGCACGACTGGAAAGCCTGCCCGCCGATCTTAGCCCGCTCGCCGAAGCCCGGCGCTTGTGGTTCAACGGCAGCGATTTGCCCAATAGCTGTAAACAATTATTCGAGCGCCTGGCCGACGAAAAATTATTGAGTGTGGACGATGTGTTCGTGCGTATCCGCCTAGCACTGGAAGCCGGCAATGTCAGCGTGGCGCGCTACAGTTCGGAGTATTTGCCCAGCAAGTATCAAGCCGGCTTAAAACCACTGGAAGCCGTGGCCGACAACCCGGCGCGCTTCCTCGAAAAAAACAAGATCGATCTCAGTACGCGCGGCGGGCGTGAGCTAGCCTTATTTGCGGCCCAGCGTATTGCACGCACCGACCCAGATGCCGCGATCAGCCATTGGTCGCAGGTCAAGGCGCGCTTCTCGGATGAAGAGCAAGCCTATGTTGCAGGACAAATCGCCTTGCAACTGGCACGCCGCCATGAACCCAACGCACTGACTTGGTACGGCTATGCCAAGGACGCCCCGCTCTCTGATTTGCAACTGGGCTGGAAAGCGCGTGCCGCTATGCGGGCGCAGGATTGGGGCAACTTGCAGGCTGCGATCGAGGCCATGAGCGACGTCGAACAACGCCGTTCCGAATGGCGCTATTGGAAGGCGCGTGCACTAAAAGCCGGCGGCAAGCCCATCGCGGCTACGGATATTTTTTTCCAAATGGCGCGCGAGACCAATTTCTATGCGCAACTGGCGAGCGAGGAACTGGGGCCGGTGATCGGCCCGGCGACAGCCACCTACAAACCAACGGAAATTGAAGTCAGCGCCGCTGCCGCCGTTCCCGCTTTTCAGCGCGTCCTGGCCTTATACCGTTTGAACATGCGTAGCGAAGGCATTCGCGAATGGCACTGGGCGAATCGCAATCTCGACGACAAGCAGTTATTGGCCGCTGCCGAATTGGCGCGACGTAACGAACTGCTGGATCGCGCCATCAGCAGCGCCGACCGCACCCAACAATTGCATGACTTCAGCTTGCGCTATCCGGCGCCGCATCGCGAAACCATGCAAACTTACACCAAACCCCTGAACCTGGACGATGCCTGGGTATATGGCTTGGTGCGGCAAGAAAGCCGCTTTGTGACCACGGCAAAATCCGGGGTCGGCGCCTCCGGCATGATGCAGTTAATGCCGGCGACCGCTAAATGGGTCGCCAAAAAAATCGGCATGAAAGGCTTCAACAGCGGTGTAGTGAATCAACTCGAAACCAATTTCGCGCTTGGCACATATTATTTAAAGCATGTGCAAGATATCCTCAGCGGTAATGCCGTGCTGGCCACCGCTGCCTACAATGCCGGCCCGGGCCGTGCGCGCAAATGGCAGGACGCCAAGCCGATGGAAGCCGCCGCGTACATCGAATCCATCCCCTTCAACGAGACCCGCGATTACGTCAAAAAGGTAATGAGCAACAGCGCCTATTACGCCGCACGCTTCGGCGATTCTCTGACCTCGCTCAAGAAGCGCATCGGCGTCGTGCCCGGCAAGCGCGACAAAGCTGAGGACTTCAGCGAGGAGCCTTAAAAACTTCTTCTAGGCGACTTTTCCCGCCGCCCGCGCAATATTCCGTTCCACCGAGACTATGCGCAGCACCTCCATCGTAGATTCTTTTCCTGGATGCTTGACGACAGAATTCACAATCGAACTAGCCTTCGAAACAAAGTCTTCTGGAATGAGCTGAATCCACTCCTCTGCTACCTCAGGTATATCGCCTATCTCATCGATCAATAGGCCCACCTTTCCACAAGATGCAGCGATAATGATGACTATCCTATCCTGCATGCATTAGGCTCTTCGCTTGTATGCCATACCAGTGGTCATCCATGTGAAATGTGGCGCTTTCCATGTCGGTCGCTACGCCATCGATGTTGCATAGAGGTGAAAGATGAGCGCCGCAACATCGTTGCAGTAGGCTTCTGCCCCATTTTTATACTCCCGATAACCGGAAGACATGCAGCTTCCCACAGCATAGTAATACCCATCGAGGTCGACGATGATCGCCATAACTTGAGCGTTGGTCAGGGTCAGCAGGCTAGCCGGGAGTCCGGTGGTGTCTCCTGCTTTTAAATTCGGTGAGGTGGAGTCAATGACCAGACCGCTCAGCTCCACGAATCGCCGAAGCAATCTTCTGGAACGATGCCGGATTCGTTTCTGAGCAACAAGTCGATCAACATAGCTTCGAACTGTGGTACGCATCGAAGACGATGCCCACCCTACCAAATGACCTGCGCCTCAGACAAATAGGAATACCAACGCTGCCGCATATTCAACGCCTTAAATTTGTATCAGACTTTAAATTTGACTATCTGCGATTTGCATCTTTGGAGGCGGAGTTAATGTTTCCGGGAAAAGGCAACGCAGAAATGTCGATCATGTACGCCAAAGAATTGAAAAAGGCACCGGGTTTCGGTGCCTTTTTCAATTTAGCGGGTGCGTCAATCGAGTGTAGCCGCCAGGGGGTATGTGCACAAGTCAGGCCAAGCGAAATTTCCCCGCGAGTCGATCAAGATTTTCTGCCAAGCTATCCAAATCCTCCACCGCACGACTAGTCTGGCGCGAAGCGTTGGCCAGATTCTCTGTTCCACGAGAGACATATTCCACCCGTCCCGCGATCTGCTTGAGTGCTGAGGACTGTTCTTTGAGCGCCAAACCGATGCTGTCTGTCGCTGTTGCAATACGATGGCTGTCGTCCTGCATGGCCGCCACTTCATCACCTGCACGAGAAGCCAGAGCGACGCCTGTTTCCGCCTGGGTCACGCCGGTTTCCATACACAAGGCGGCGCTACGCGTTCCGCCCTGAATTTTGTTGATCATGCCAGTAATTTCCACTGTGGCATTGCTAGTTCGTTCGGCAAGTTTTCGCACTTCGTCCGCCACCACTGCGAACCCGCGGCCTTGCTCGCCAGCGCGTGCAGCTTCGATCGCGGCATTCAACGCCAACAGATTGGTTTGATCCGCAATCTCCTTGATAACAGTTACAATTGAATAAATATTACTCGCCTCTCCCTCCAGGCCGCGAATGCTACAAGCCGTCTCGGTAACAATCTGGGCGATGCGCTGCATTTCTTGCACCGCCTGACTAATAACGGTAGCACTTTGGCCTGTGCGCTTGCTTGAATCCTGCGTGATACGCCTTGCATCGGCGGCATTTTCCTCAACTTGGTCAATCGAAACGGATAACTCTTCGATTGCCGCAGCCATACTGGCGGCTGCATCCGACTGCTCTTCGGCCGTCGCTGCGCTGCTGGCGGATACGCTATGGAGCTTCTTCGATTCCTCAACCAGCCGCGTAATGTCGTGCCGCAATGACTTGACCATGTCTGCTAGGCTTTCACGCATGTCACCGATCTTGCCCACGAGCTGACCTATTTCATCCTTGCTGACAAGCGGCATGCGAAACGCCAAGTCGCCATTGGCAATCGCGCCGACTGCCATGTTCGCCTCATGCAAGCTGCGATAGATACGATTAATGGTGGGCACCGCCAGCGCCAGGATTAACAGTAGACCTAGTACAGACACGCCACCCAATAGCCAGCTAATTCGTTGGGCGGTTGCGGCCAGGTCGTTCATCTTGTCCTCAGCAAATTTGTTGCCTAGCGTAACAGTAGCGTCGACCCCCTTGCGGTGCGTTTCATAGTGACTACGGAGCTGCTTCGCCGAAGCGCTCGCGGCATCGATATTATTAGCCTGGATCATCGGGATAAAACTTTCCAGCGCCTCTTTCCAGAACAGATCGGCAGACTTGCGTTGCTCGCCCAACAGGCTCGCCTTCAAGCCCTGATCAAGGTCGCTTGCCTCCCAATACTGGTTGCGCGTGTCGTAATCTTTCTTTAGCGCCTGTAATTTTTCTATCAGCGGCGGCCGCTCCGCTGCTCCCGCCTTCAACAGGTCATAAGTAACCAGTTGCGCTTCAATCAGATACAGAGGCGGAGGTAAAATGTCCGCAACAACATCCTTACCTTGCCCCATCTGGCCGGCCGATAGGTTCATCGATCGCACTGAATACAGCCCGAGAGCACCCAATACCAACACCACAAGCAGCACTACAATTTGGTTAAAAACCAAAGGTCTACGTTTAATTTTCTCTAACATACAAATCCTTTCATGCGTGAACCGTGCAACGGCCTGTAATGAAAACCCCAAGTTGCTATTGATATAATCCTTAAGCTCAACTGGCTATAGCGACGCCGTAATACCATTCTTTAACATGAAAAATCTCGGCTAGACCAAGATACTACTCACTTAAATTGCCGGATGTTGCATAGCCTTAGTATGAAACCACACACCCATTGGGACATCTTCTGCAACGTCGTCGATAACTACGGCGACATCGGCGTGTGTTGGCGTTTGGCGCGTCAGCTTGCGAGCGAGCACCAACTCAAGGTTCGGCTGTGGGTCGATGATCTGGCCAGCTTCGCCAAGCTTGCGCCTGAACTCGATCTCAATCTCAACACGCAAACGCTGTACGGCGTAGAGATTCGGCATTGGCTCACACCCTTCCCTACCGTCAACCCAGCCGAGGTGGTGATCGAGGCCTTTGCCTGCAACCCGCCGGAAAATTACATTGCCGCCATGGCTGCGCAAAGCAAAAAACCGCTCTGGATCAATCTGGAGTATCTGAGCGCCGAACCATGGGTAGAAGAACTCCACGGCTTGCCATCACCACACCCGCGCCTGGCGCTGACTAAATATTTCTTCTTTCCCGGCTTCACCCAACACAGCGGCGGGTTGATTCGCGAAGCAGGCTTA
>Ga0315270_10000178_pt1 | contig 36589 bp, 33 predicted proteins | sample C1_bottom_MG_FD_204932 | JGI IMG/M metagenome (GOLD analysis project Ga0315270, IMG submission 204932) | Sediment microbial communities from Yellowstone Lake, YNP, Wyoming, USA - C1_bottom | ecosystem: Environmental > Aquatic > Freshwater > Lake > Sediment | place: USA: Wyoming | collected... | reverse complement strand
GCTCAACGCCAATGTAGAAATACGAGCTGTTGCCATGTTTGTCTCCAAGTTGTTCGGTACCCATAGACCTTAAAGCATGCGCGGGGTCTTGGGCTTAGGGAATAGCCCTGAGGCTGAGTCCCCGAGGAGACACCCGCATGCGTGATCAAACTGTGGGCAGTCTATGCCCTTTGAACTGTTCGCGCAGTTTGATCTTCTGAATTTTTCCGGTAGCGCCGAGCGGAATCGCGTCGACAAAAGCGACGTCATCGGGCACTTGCCACTTGGCCGTCTTTCCTTCGAAAAACGCGAGCAGCTGTTCGCGCGTCACCTCTGCGCCGGGCTTCTTCATCACCACCAGCAGCGGCCGCTCATCCCACTTCGGGTGCGGCACGGCGATGCACGCGGCCATCGCGACGGCCGGGTGCGCCATGGCAATGTTCTCGACGTCGATCGAGCTGATCCACTCGCCGCCGGACTTGATGACATCCTTGCTGCGGTCGGTGATCTGCAGGAATCCTTCCGGGTCGATGGTGGCCACGTCGCCGGTTGGAAACCAGCCGTCGATGAGCGGGTTGCCGCCGTCATTCTTGAAGTAGCTGGCAATGATCCACGGTCCCTTCACGTGCAGGTCGCCGCTGGTCTTGCCATCCCAAGGCAGGTCCTTGCCGTCGGGGTCGACGATCTTCATGTCGACGCCATACACGGCGCGGCCCTGCTTGGCCATCACGGCAAGCTGCTCTTCTTCGTTGAGCGCACCCTGCGACAGTTTGAAGTTGCACACCGTGCCGAGCGGCGACATCTCGGTCATGCCCCAGGCGTGCAGCACAGTGACGCCGTAGTCGTCGCGGAAGGTCTTGATCATCGCCGGCGGACAGGCCGAGCCGCCGATCACCGTGCGTCTCATGGTCGAGAACTTCAGCCCATGCTGGGCCGTGTGGTTGAGCAAGCCCAGCCAGACCGTCGGCACACCGGCGGCCATCGTGACGCCTTCGCTTTCGATCAATTCATAGATCGACTTGCCGTCCATCGCAGCGCCCGGAAACACCAGCTTGGCGCCCGTCATCGCAGCGCTGTACGGGATACCCCAGGCATTGACGTGGAACATCGGCACCACCGGCAGAATGCTGTCGCGCGCGCACAGACTCAGGGAATCCGGCAAAGCGCCCGCATAGGCATGCAAAATCGTCGAGCGATGGCTGTACAGCGCGCCCTTCGGGTTGCCCGTGGTGCCACTTGTGTAGCACAGCGCCGCAGCGCTGTTTTCGTCGAATTCAGGCCAACGGTAGCTGTCGTTCTCGGCGGCAATCCAGGCTTCAAAAGCCATCAGCCCGGGAATGCCTGAGTCGCCGGGCAGCTTGTCGGCGTCGCACAGCGCAATCCAGTGCTTGACGGTTTCGCACTTGGCCCAGATCGCCTTCACGATGGGCAGGAAGGTCATGTCGAAGAACAGGATCTGGTCTTCGGCGTGGTTGGCGATCCAGGCAATCTGGTCGGGCGCCAGGCGCGGGTTGATGGTGTGCACGACACGGCCGCTGCCGGTGATGCCGAAATACAGCTCGAGATGCCGATAGCCGTTCCATGCCAGCGTTGCCACGCGGTCGCTGAAACCCAGACCCAGGCGATCGAGCCCGCCGGCCACCTGGCGTGAGCGCGCCGCAGCGGCGCTCCAGGTGTAGCGGTGCAAATCGCCCTCGACGCGCCGACTGACGATTTCGGTGTCGGCGGCGTGGTGCTCCGCGTGCGTGATCAACGACGAAATGAGCAGGGGCATCTGCATCATCTGACCCATCAAAGCTGCCATCGTTTGTCTCCAGAAATTGACGGTTGAGTACGCTGGGCGGCGCGATCGCCACACCACCGGATCAGTTTAACCTCGCTCGCAACCCGACATAGGCCGCGTCGCTACACTCTCGCGATGCTTGCTGATTCGACCATCAATCGCGCGCCGTCCGCGCTTCAATTTTCCAGCTCGACGCCTTGGCTGCAGCGCATCACCGCGCTGGGCGAGCGCTTCTACACCGAGCTGGCGCCAACGCCGATGCCCGACCCCTACTGGGTGGCGCGCAGCACGGCCTGCGCGCAAGACCTGGGATGGGATGCCGACTGGTGGCAGCAGAGCAATGCCCTGGACGTGTTCAGCGGCAACGCGCTGTGGCCTGGCATGCGGCCGCTGGCCAGCGTCTACAGCGGCCACCAATTCGGTTCGTGGGCAGGTCAACTCGGTGACGGCCGCGCCATCAGCCTGGGCGAAACCTCGACGCCGCAAGGGCTGTGGGATGTGCAGCTCAAGGGTGCCGGTCTGACGCCTTATTCACGCATGGGCGATGGGCGCGCCGTGTTGCGCTCTTCGATACGCGAGTTCCTGTGTTCGGAGGCCATGCATGCCCTGGGCATTCCGACCACTCGCGCGCTGTGCATCACCGGCTCGGCGAATGAAGTGTGGCGCGAACAAGTGGAAACGGGCGCCGTCGTGACGCGCGTGGCGCCCAGCTTTCTGCGCTTCGGACACTTCGAACATTTTGCGCACAGCCGCCAGCACGAGGCGCTGCGCGAGCTGGCCGACTTTGTGATCACGCACTTTGCCCCCGAATGCCTTGACGCCGCCCAGCCCTACGCGGCGCTGCTCGAAAAGGTGACGCGCCAGACTGCCGCGCTGATGGCGCACTGGCAGGCCGTGGGCTTTTGCCATGGCGTCATGAATACCGACAATATGTCGATGCTGGGCTTGACACTCGACTACGGACCTTTCGGTTTTCTGGACGCATTCGATCCCGGCCATGTCTGCAACCATTCCGACCATCAGGGCCGCTATTCTTTTGCGAACCAGCCCAATGTGGGTTTCTGGAATCTGCATGCGCTGGCGCAGGCCTTCCTGCCGCTGCTGGGCGGCGACGTCGAGTTGGCGCAAGCCGCGCTCGAACCGTACAAGACGGTATTCCCCAACGCCCTGCTGACCCGCATGCGCGCCAAGCTGGGACTCGCCTCAGTGCAGGCGTCCGACAGCGAACTGGTCGATGACTTGCTGCGCTTGATGGCCGCCAGTAGGACCGACTTCACGATTGCCTTTCGCCGCCTGTCGCGCTTTGACGCCGCCGACATGGTCAGTCGCGATGCCGTACGCGACCTCTTCCTGGACCGTGATACTTTCGATGCATGGCTGCTGCGTTACCAGCAACGCCTTGTCCAAGAAGGTTCGCCGGCGCACGAGCGTCAGCGTCGCATGCTGGCGGTGAATCCCGCCGTGGTGCTGCGCAATCATCTGGCCGAGCAGGCGATACGCCAGGCGCGCGAGGGCGATTTCAGCGAAGTGAACAGCCTCATGAAAGTTTTGGCCGCACCCTTCGACGAACCCGACAGGGCAGACTACACCGCCTTCCCGCCCGACTGGGCTCAACATCTGGAAGTGTCTTGTTCATCATGAGCGACTATCCCGTCAAGAAGACCGACGCGCAATGGCGCGCCGAACTCGATCCCAAGCAATACCAGGTGGCGCGCCAGGCCGCCACCGAAGCCGCGTTCTCAGGCAAGTACTGGGACCACTTCGAATCCGGCCAGTACCAATGCGTGGGCTGTGGCACGCCGCTGTTCGAGGCCGGCACCAAGTTCGATGCGGGTTGCGGCTGGCCCAGCTATTGGGCGCCCGTCAACAGCGATGTGGTCGAGCGCGTCGTCGACAAGACCCACGGCATGGTGCGCGTCGAGGTACGCTGCAACAACTGCGGCTCGCACCTGGGCCATGTCTTCCCCGACGGCCCGAATCCCACCGGCGAGCGTTTCTGCATCAACTCGGCCGCGCTAGACTTCGCGCCCAAGCCCTGACACCCCAACAAGCTGATTGAACCAAAGCCGCCATCTGTGGTCAGATGGCGCTTCGTGCCAGTTAAGCCCGCTGTATCTGCCCTGACAAACTCGCCCATGAAAATACTGCTCGACTTCCTGCCGCTGATACTGTTCTTTGCCACCTTCAAGTTCACGGAAGGCAGTGCCGATGCGGCCGCTGCCTTCGCCACGCAGCATTTCGGCTTTCTGGTGCAAGGCGGGGTGGTGGGGGCCAAAGAGGCGCCGGTGCTGCTGGCCACGCTGGTGGTGATTGCGGCCACGCTGACCCAGGTGCTGGTGCTCAAGGTCTTGAGACGCAAGGTCGACACGATGTTGTGGGTCAGCTTGTTGCTGGTGGTCGTGCTGGGCGGCGCGACGGTCTGGTTCCATAACGAGACCTTCATCAAATGGAAGCCCAGCGGCCTGTACTGGGCCATGGCATTGGGCTTCTGGATCAGCGTGCGATTCTTCAACAAGAATCTGATTCAGGGAATGATGGGCAAGGACTTGGTGTTGCCCGACTTGGTCTGGCTGCGTTTGAACCGTGCCTGGATCGTGTTCTTTGCTTTCATGGGTGTGCTCAACCTGGCGGTGGCCTACAACTTCAGCACCTCGACCTGGGCCAGCTTCAAGGTCTTTGGCACGACGGGACTGATTTTCCTGTTCACGATCGCGCAAGGCTTTTACCTGAGCCCGCATCTGAAGGACGAAGCCAAGCCCAAAGATGCGGTCGAGGATGGTGCCCAATGAGCAGCCCTCATGTCGGCGCGGCAGCGATACGCGAACGCCTGATGCAGGCGTTTGGCGAGCAGGGTCTGGAGGTGCAGGACGACAGCCACTTGCATGCAGGCCATGCTGGAGCGAGAGAAGGCGGCCATTACACGGTGCGCTTGATCAGTACGCGCTTCGAAGGCCTGTCCAGATTGGCCCGCCATCGCCTCGTATATGATGCCCTCCGCGAATTGATGCAGCAGGGCATTCATGCACTCGTGATCGACGCAAAATCGCCTGACGAGTGCTGAGTTTTTTCAAAACCAAACCACCCATTTTCCGTTGCAGCTTGCGCTGCAATGAATGTTCCGGCCGAAGTGCCGGTCGAGTCTGTTGAAAGGCAAATCGTCCATGAAGAAAATCGTCCTGTCCACCTTGCTGGTGGCCGCTTGTGCAGTCCTGTTGCCGCTGTCGGCCGGCGCGCAAAACATTGCGACCGTGAACGGCAAGCCCGTGCCCAAGTCACGGGTGGAGACCTTGATTTCGCAAGTCACGCGCGGTGGCCAGCAGCAACGCTCGCCCGAGATGGAAGCACAGGCACGCGACGAAGTCGTGTTGCGCGAAATCTTCACCCAAGAAGCCGTCAAGCGCGGCATTCCCGCCAGCGCTGATTACCAAGCCCGGCTGGAGTTGACCAAGCAAGGTCTCTTGATCAATGAATTGTTCGAGGACTTCGTCCGCAAGAACCCGGTCACCGACGCCGAAGCCAAGGCCGAGTACGACAAGGCCAAGGCACAGGCCAGCGGCACCGAGTACCACGCCCGCCACATCCTGGTCGAAAAGGAAGATGAAGCCAAGACGCTGATCGCCCAGATCAAGGCCGGCGCCAAGTTCGAAGAGCTGGCCAAGAAATCAAGCAAGGACACCGGATCCGCCGAGCATGGTGGTGATCTTGACTGGGCCAACCCGAACAGCTATGTGCCCGAATTCTCCGCAGCGCTCGTCAAGCTGACCAAGGGCCAGATGACCGACACACCGGTCAAGTCGCAGTTCGGCTACCACGTGATCCAGCTCGAGGACACGCGTGAGGCGCAATTCCCTGAATTCGACGCCGTCAAGCCACAGATCCAGCAGCGCATCGGCCAGCAAAAGCTCGCCAAATACCGCGACGAGCTGAAAGACAAAGCCAAGACCGACTACAAGTTTTCGCGCTGAATCAGTAGCGCAGTCCGGTTGAAAGCCTCCTTCGGGAGGCTTTTTCATGCCTGCTCCCCGGCCACGTCGCCCGTCGCGAAAGAGTGCCCGGTCTTACATGGCCTCGGCGCGGGCGATTAGGCGGCTTACGCGCGCCACCGACAGGCCAATTTTTTCGGCCATCTCCGTCATGCTCAGGCCGCCTTCGGTGTAGGCGCGCAGCAGACCTTGCTCGCGCGAAGTGCTGCCCTTGATCCACTGCGCGAGGCTGGTCTTGCCTCGGCCCGCGGCGGGCTTGGCGCTCTTCGCAGCACCGCGCCCCTTGTTGGCGCGCATACGTGCGACAAAAGCCTCGTCGCCCAGATAGACCTGGTGACGCAGGTTGTCGCTCCAGAACGCGGCGCCGTCGAACTGGGCCACCGACCCCGCGTATTTTTCTCCGGCCTTGCGCCGCTCGGACGGCGTGCGTGCGTCGCGACCCAACACAAAGCTCAGCAGACCTTGGCTGTCCAACCAAGTAGGGGCCAAAGCCTGCCCGGTGTGCGCTGCGAAGCTGGACCAGTTCCAAGCACCCGCCGCTCTTGCCAGGCCCGCGCGCTGCGCTGCGGTGTCCACATATTGGCAAGCACCGAGCAAAGTCTTGTCTCTATCGACCAGCACGCTCTTGAAGCGCCCCTGCAAGACCGGACCGCTCAGGCCGTGGCGCCGGTTGAAGGTTTGGGTATAGACGCCGTTGACATGTCGCATCAATCGCGACAGATTGGCTTGGGCCGTGAAGAGCACCAACTCGAAACTGTCGTCGAGCAGGCAATAAGCAAGCACCTGGGCGTCGAACCGCTCCATGCCATGCGCCAACACCGACAACAGACTTTGTCTGTCCGCGTTGTCCATGAAGATGGACGCGTTGCCCCGGCCCTGCGAGCTCAGGTAATAGACCGCGCCGGGAAATTCGATGCGTAGTGGTCGTGCCATAAGTGCAATCTAGGCCCAAATGGAACAAAAGACAAGACCTGACCCAGCCTCATTGCAAGCGCTACCGGCACTTCAGACCTGACCCCGGTGAACACGCCACGTCAGCCCGTGCCCACACACCCGCATGCCAGCCGGCACCTCGACCGGCACATCCGATCGCGTCTGGCCAGGGCTTGGTGTCGGAATAACTGGCGTCCGGGTGCCTGCGCATCTCGCCGCCCGTGCCGGGCCGAGCCTTGGTATCTGGCCTCTTGGCCTTGCTTGAAATCTCTCCGAAACGCCTCATGAAGAAGCAAATGACAGCGCTTGAGGCCGAAGCGGCGAAAATAGCCTTTTGAGCGACGCGAGCTGCGTCTTGCGTTTGCTTGCCAGTTACCGGAAATTGCATGCCTCCCCACACTCTTTTTTGCGCCGCCAGCGGTTTTGAATCCGCGGCCCAAATCACCCTGCTGCCGGTGGGCCACCGCTCGCGCGCGCTGCATGGCCACTCGTATCTGGCCACCGTGCGCGCCGATCTGCCCGCGCTCTGGGCGCCCTTCTCCGGCGGCGAAGTGGAAGCCTTGCGCGACAAGCTTGAGCAGTGCCTGGCGCCGCTCGACTACCAATTGCTCAACAACACGATTGCCCAGCCGACCGACGAAAACATCGCGCGCTGGATACGCGAGCGCCTCGATGTGCCCGGCATCGAGCAGATCGGCATCCAGAGCACGGCGCACGAGGGCGTTGATCTCGACGCCCAAGGCATGGCCCATGTCTGGCGGCGCTACCGTTTCCAGGCCGCGCACCAGTTGCCCAATGTGCCGGCCGGACATAAATGTGGGCGCATGCATGGCCATGGCTTCGAGGTCATCATCCACGCCAATCAGGACCTGGGCGCACGCGACCTGAGCATCGACTACGACCATCTCGACGCGGTCTGGGCGCCGCTGCACTTCGAGCTGAACTACCGCTGTCTGAACGACATCGAAGGCCTGACCAACCCGACCAGCGAAGTGATTTCGAGCTGGCTGTGGCAGCGCCTGAAGCCGCAGCTGCCCGAGCTGTCGTGGATCACCGTGTATGAGACCGGCTCGTGCGGCGCCAACTTCGACGGCCAGCATTACCGCATCTGGAAAGAGCTGACGCTGGACAGCGCGATACAGCTCAAGCAGGCGCCCTCTGGCAGCCTGCTGCGCAATATCCACGGCCACACCTACACCTTGCGGCTGCACCTGAGTGCGCCGCTCGATACGGTGATGGGTTGGACCGTCGATTTTGGCGACGTCAAGACCCAGTTCGATCCGATCTTCAAGGCGCTCGATCACCGCCCACTCCACGAGATGGCTGGCCTGGCTGACGGCGACACCGCCAGCATCGCCACCTGGATCTTGCGCGAAGCCCGGGCCGGACTGCCACAGCTCGACCGCGTTGATCTGTACGAGACGCGCGGCTGCGGCGCCATCGTCAGCGCCTCATCCGAGGGGCCGGCTTTGCCGGTGTGAAGATGCGCGTCTATTCGGTCAAGGAAATGTTCTTCACCTTGCAAGGCGAAGGCGCGCAAGCGGGACGCGCATCGGTGTTCTGCCGCTTTGCCGGTTGCAATTTGTGGAATGGGCGCGAGGCCGATCGCGCCAGCGCGCAGTGCAATTTCTGCGACACCGATTTCATCGGCATGGACGGCGTGGGCGGAGGACGCTTCGCCACAGCCGAAGACTTGGCCAAGGCGGTGGCCGCTTTGTGGCCCGCTGGCGCGGCGGGACAAGCCGGCAAGCCTTATGTCGTGTGCACCGGCGGCGAGCCGCTGCTGCAGCTCGACCAGGCGCTGGTCGATGCACTGCACGCGCAAGGCTTCGAGATCGCGGTCGAGACCAACGGCACGCAAGTGCCACCAAAGGGCCTGGACTGGATTTGCGTCAGCCCCAAGGCCGATACGCCAATGCTGCTGACATCGGGCGACGAGCTCAAACTCGTTTATCCCCAGCCGCTGGCACCACCCGAGCGCTTTGAGGGTTTGAACTTCAAGCATTTTTTTCTGCAACCGATGGACAACCTCCTGCGCGCAGACAACACGCGCCGCGCGGTCGAGTACTGCATGGCACACCCGCAATGGCGCTTGAGCGTGCAGATGCACAAGGTGATTGGCATCGCCTGAAGCGCGACCCAGGAAATACCCGGATAATCGGGCGATGAATATTGCCTCGAATCCAGCCTTGCCAGTTTCCGAACTGAGTTTTTCCCGCCTGCCTCTGACGCCAGCCATGCTGGCCAATCTGGAGCACTTGGGCTACACGCAGATGACGCCGATCCAGGCAGCCAGCCTGCCATTGGCCTTGGCCGGAAACGACCTGATTGCGCAGGCCAACACCGGCAGCGGCAAGACGGCAGCATTTGCGCTGGCGCTGCTGAACCGGCTCGATCTGAAGCGCTTCGAGGTGCAGGCGCTGGTGATGTGCCCGACGCGCGAGCTGGCCGATCAGGTGACGCAGGAGATCCGCCGCCTGGCGCGATCGGAAGACAATATCAAGATCCTGACCCTGTGCGGCGGCTCGACGATGCGCCCGCAAATCGCCAGTCTTGAGCATGGTGCGCACATTGTGGTCGGCACGCCGGGTCGCCTCATGGACCATCTGGAGCGCGGCACGTTGAACTTGAGCGCACTGAACACGCTGGTGCTCGACGAGGCCGACCGCATGCTCGACATGGGCTTTTTCGACGACATCGCCACCGTCGCCAAGCAATGCCCGAAAGCCCGCCAAACCCTGCTGTTCTCGGCCACCTACCCGGAAGGCATTGCCAAGCTCAGTCAGCAATTCCTGCGCAATCCGCAGGAGGTCAAGCTGACGACGCAGCACGCTGCCGGCAAGATCCGTCAGCGCTTTTATGAGGTGAGCGAAGAGCAGCGCCTGCACGCCGTGTCGCTGCTGCTGGCGCACTATCGCCCGGTCAGCACGCTGGCGTTTTGCAATACCAAACAGCAGTGCCGCGACCTCGTCGAGGTGCTTGCAGCCCAGGGTTACAAAGCGCTGGCGCTACATGGTGATCTGGAGCAGCGCGAGCGCGACCAGGTGCTGATCCAGTTTGCCAATCGCAGCTGCTCGGTGCTGGTGGCCACCGACGTGGCAGCGCGCGGGCTCGATATCGCGCAGTTGGAGGCGGTCATCAATGTGGACATCACCCCCGATGTCGAGGTCCACACGCACCGTATCGGCCGCACCGGTCGCGCTGACGAAGAGGGTTGGGCTTTCAGCCTCGTCAGCGTCGATGAGATGGGGCGCGTGGGCAATATCGAAAAAGAGCAAGGCCAGGAATCGAAGTGGCATGCCTTGAGCGAACTCACGCCCGCCAGCCAGGCACCCTTGCTGCCGCCGATGGAAACGCTGCAGATTCTTGGCGGACGCAAAGAGAAGATCCGCCCCGGCGACGTACTGGGCGCGCTCACCGGCGAGGCCGGCTTCACGTCGGCGCAGGTCGGCAAGATCAACATCACCGAGTTCCACACCTATGTGGCGGTGGCGCGCGACATCGCTCAACAGGCCGTGCGCAAACTGTCTGACGGCAAGGTCAAGGGCAAGAAGGTGAAGATCAGATTGCTTGACGAGTTGCCACGCTAGTCACCTGAGACACCTGTTCTTCGCCGCGATAGCAGGCAAAATGCACCCAAACATCGCCGGGGGAGTCTCTTGAAGCCAAGAAGCATTGTTTGGATCGCTGCACCCGAAAGCGACGAGCTCGCGCCATTGTTCATCGCATTGAAAGCGTTCGGCTTTGATGCCAAGTCCTGCCTGGTTGGCGAGTCGCTCCAGCATGCGGCCGAATTGCGCGTGTTGCAGGCCGATGCCTTTGATGGCCCCGACGCCTTGCACACCGAATACCTGCTCGATCCAAGGTCCACGCTGGTGCTGACGCAAACTGACGAGCAAGAGCTCAAAGTGCTGCCCTTCTTGTCCGAGCATGATGAACTGGCACCCTTCTCTGCCCGGGCCGATCTGATGGCGCTGCGGCTTTCACGGCTGCGCGTGCGCGCCAGTCATGCCCATCGCGCAGCGCCGCTGCTCACCGACGCCCTCACCGGACTGCCCAATCGTGAGCGTTTCGAGACCGAACTTGAAGCGATCCTGGCCTCCTTCCAGGCCGACCAGTCAATGGCGCTGCTGTACCTGGACCTCGATCATTTCGAGCAGATCAACGAGCAGCATGGCCGGCTGGGCGGCGATCTGGTGCTGGTGCAACTGTCCATGCTGCTGAGCAGCGAACTCGCGCCAACCGACAAACTGGCGCACCTTGGCGCCGACAAGTTCGTCTGCCTGCTGTCGCGCTACGACCGCGCCACTTTGCTGACCGACGCCAAGCACCTGGTGCAGCGCATTGCCCAGCACCCGTTCATGGTGGACGCAGACCCCATCGACGGGTCGGAGCCGGCGCACTTGAGCCTCACGGCCAGTGCCGGGCTGAGCATTTTGTCGCCGGGCGTGGCTGGCGCCGAGTTGTGGCGCCAACTCGACGTGGCGGTATTCGACGCCAAGACCAAGGGCCGCAACCGATTGGGCGTCTACGCGGAACCGTCGGGCATCCGGCCGCTGGGCAGCTCACCCGAAGCGCAAGCCCAAATGCAACACTTCTTGAATGTCACGCAAGTGGTGTCGGAGCGCGTCGATCAATTGCTCAAGGCGCCGGGCCCGAGCCATGACGAGGGCGAGGCGCGTGAAAGCTTCGAGGACCCGCTGACACAGCTGAACAACCGCCGCTACTTCGATCTGCGGCTGCGGCGCGAGTTCGACAGCGCGCGCAAACACGGCCGCCCGCTCAGCATCGCCTGGATGGACATCAACCATCTGCACGAGCTGAATCGACGCTTCGGTTGGAGCGCAGGCGACAAAGCCTTGAAAGCGCTGGCCGAACAGGCCCAGGCCAGCATCCGCCTGGTCGACTGGCTGGCGCGCTGCGGCGGCCAGGAGTTCTGCCTCGTCATGCCGGACACTGATTTGCTCGAAGGCCAGCGCGTCGCCGAACGCATTCGCGCCAGGCTCGAGGCGAGTGCCCTGACCACCCTCGACGGCCGCACACTGACACTCAAACTTGGCCTGGGTGTCGCGCAGATGGACGAGCAGATGCAACAAGCCGATGAGTTGATAGCGCACGCCACCGAGGCACTGCGTCAAGCCAAATCCGATCCGATCCAGGCTTGATAAATTGAAGTCAGAATTTCTCAGGGAGAGTGCATTTGTTTGCCTGGTTTGAGCGGCTCGTCCACCCATATCCCGACACCCAGCCGCAGATACCGCCGAAGGCGTTTTTTGCTTTCTTGTGGGCAGCCGCGCAGGGCTTGAGACCTTTCATCCTCTTGATGACGCTGTGCACCGCCTTGATCGGCGCCTTCGAGGCCTTGCTGTTCAGCATGCTGGGACGCATCGTCGACTGGCTGGGCAAGGTCGAGCCGGCGCAGTTGTGGACCCAGGAGCGCAGCAGCCTGCTGCTGCTGGCCGGCGTGCTGCTGGCGAGTCCGCTGGTGGTGGCGCTGCAGACGGTCATCAAGCACCAGACGCTGGCGGCCAATTTTCCGATGCTGCTGCGCTGGAATTTCCACCGCTTGATGCTCAGCCAGAGCATGCATTTCTATCAGGACGAGTTCGCCGGACGGGTCGCCGCCAAGGTGATGCAGACCGCGCTTGCGGTGCGCGACACCTGGATGATATTGGCCGACATCCTGGTATTCGTGGTGATCTATTTCATCACCATGACCGTCGTCGTGGGCGGCTTCGACGCGTGGCTGCTCGCGCCGTTTTTCGGATGGCTGCTGCTTTATGTCGCGGCGCTGCGCTACTTCGTGCCGCGCCTGGGCCGCGTCGCCAAACTGCAGGCCGATGCGCGCAGCTTGATGACGGGCCGCATCACCGACGCCTACACCAATATCGCCACCGTCAAGCTGTTCTCGCATGCACAGCGCGAGGCCGGTTTTGCACGCTCGGCGATGCAGGAGTTCATGCAGACCGCGCACGCGCAGATGCGGTTGGTGAGCGGCTTCGAAATCGTCAACCACACGCTGAGCATGCTCTTGATCGCCAGCACCGCGGGTCTCACCTTGTGGTTGTGGATGCACGGCCAGGTGGGTGTCGGTGCGGTCGCAGCGGCCACCGCCATGGCCTTGCGATTGAACGGAATTTCGCACTGGATCATGTGGGAATTTTCAGCACTGTTCGAGCATATCGGCACGGTGCAGGACGGCATCAACACGCTGGCGCGCGCGCACGCGGTGACCGACCTGCCCGACGCCAAGCCCCTGCACGTGAGCCGCGGCGAAATCCGCTTCGAGCAGGCAAGCTTTGCCTATGGCGGCGCCAACAAGGTCATCGACAACTTGAGCCTGCACATTCGCCCCGGCGAGAAGATCGGCCTGGTGGGCCGCTCGGGCGCCGGCAAGTCGACGATCGTGAATCTGCTGTTGCGTTTCTATGATGTCGAGCGGGGTCGGGTCTTGATCGATGATCAGGACATCGCCCAGGTGACGCAGGACAGCTTGCGCGCCCAGGTCGGCATGGTCACGCAAGACACATCGCTGCTGCACCGTTCGGTGCGCGACAACATCCTCTATGGCCGGCCCGACGCGAGCGACGCCGACATGCTGGCCGCAGCGCATCAGGCCGAGGCGAACGACTTCATCCAGGGCCTGAGCGATGCCAAGGGCCGCCGCGCGTTTGACGCACATGTCGGCGAGCGCGGCGTCAAGCTCTCAGGCGGGCAGCGCCAGCGCATTGCGATCGCGCGTGTCATGCTCAAGGATGCGCCTATTCTGCTGCTTGACGAAGCCACCAGCGCACTCGACTCCGAGGTCGAGGCGGCCATCCAGGCCAGCCTGTACAAGTTGATGCGGGGCAAGACCGTGGTGGCGATTGCGCACCGACTGTCCACCATCGCAGCGATGGATAGGCTCATCGTGCTCGACAAGGGCCGCATCGTCGAAGAGGGCGACCACCGCAGCCTGCTCGCCAAGGGAGGCCTGTACGCGCGACTCTGGGCGCATCAAAGCGGTGGCTTTCTGGGTGAGGAAGTCGATGAGAACGAACTGCCGACGCCAGAGGCCGTGTCAGCCTGAGAAGGCCGCGGGAACATTTCTCGAAGTGGCTTGGCGCGTGTCGGACGCTTGCGTCGACACGCTTGCGTTCACGCCCGCAAGTTCAGTTTTTGCTCTTGGCCCGGCACCAATGCAGCGTCGCTCGCATAGACCGAACTGGTCTTGCGCGGCTCGGTCGATGTCACTGTGCCGCGTGCATCCCGTTGGCTCTGCGGCGATGCGCCGGCGACCGAGGCCTGAAGCTGGGCGGCCGTCTCGGGTACCGTCTTGGCTTGCGCCGCTTCAGAGGCACTCTCGGCGCCAGATGGTGCTTTGAACAAGGCCGGATTTTGCTGCGGCAATTGCGGCACTTGCGCGGCAACAAGCCTGGCCACGCCGGCTGCGCCCTGCGTCTGTGGGAATGCTGGCGGCCCAAAACCCACGGGCCACGGCACGCCTTCCATCAAAGTATGGGGAATGGGCGATTCGGTCGCGGGAGCCACGACTCCCGCGCCGTTGCCAGCGACGGTAGCGGCACCCATCGAATTCGCGGCTTGGCGTCCGGCGTCCGAAATGGACACCTTCAGACCGACCGCAGGCAGCGACGGCGTTGCCTGCCCCTGCGCAAGCACAGTTTGAGCGCGAGCTTGTTCCTTGACGGGCTGCACTGGCGGCGGCCCGGAGCTGGCATTTTGTTCAACTCTCATGGCGAGTACCTCTGTATCAGAGTCTTCGTCAACCCTGGTGAAACTTTACCGCTATCTTTCGACCACTCCTGCTGTCATCCGAAGTGGTTGCCGCCCCATCCGAATCTGCATTTGATCGCCAGCAGGACGGTCAGCGCTGATGGCTGCAGGAATTGTTGCTGTTCGGCTCAGGCCTCGGTGTTGATGATGTTGCCCGTCATCTTTTGTTCGGTCTGGAGCGTCAGCAAATTGGCCTTGAACGCATAGCTGGCCACCATTTGCTGGACGAAATCGTTGGCCAGCGTATTTCCCGCTGGTTGGGCCGCGGGCAACTGCCTGACGCTGGTACTGACGCCACCACCCTCCTGCGTTTGCTGCACCACTTCCTGGCGGCGGAAGTTGGCGGTATCCGCATTGGCAATATTGTGCGCACTCACGTCCAGCCTAAGCTGGGCTGCATGCAAACCGGAACTGGCAATCGCTGATATCGAACCCATAACGCACCTCTCGTCACGGTATCGGCCGAAAAAACGGGTTCTTTAGCCCTTTGTTTCGGCGATCGCTAAAAGTTACATATGCTTACGCCGTGCCAGGGTCGGAAGCTGACCCTGTTCGCGCAAGGCATGGCCTTACGCGCGCCACGCAGTCCGGCTTGCTGGGACAATAGGGCCTCACGCGCCCCGCGTTCGACGTCTCATCCTGGTTCCCCATGTCTGCCTCCTCCGCTGTCACCCTCCCCCGCGCGTCCAAGCCGCTCAACGGCTACCGGCCGTATTGGGCCAAGCGCTTTGGCACGGCCAAGTTCCTGCCAATGAGCCGATCCGAAATGGAGGCTTTGGGCTGGGACAGCTGCGACATCATCATCGTCACCGGCGACGCCTATGTCGATCACCCGAGCTTTGGCATGGCGGTGATAGGCCGGATGCTCGAAGCGCAGGGTTTTCGAGTCGGCATCATCGCCCAGCCCGAGTGGCAAAGCGCCGACCCTTTCAAGGTGCTGGGCAAACCGAATCTGTTCTTCGGCGTCACCGCCGGCAATATGGATTCGATGATCAACGGCTATACGGCCGACCGAAAAATCCGCAGCGACGACGTCTACACACCCGGCGCGGCTGGCAGCAAGCGGCCCGATCGCGCCTCGCTGGTGTATGCGCAGCGCTGCCGCGAGGCCTACAAGGACGTACCGGTCATCCTGGGCGGAATCGAAGGATCTTTGCGCCGCATCGCGCATTACGACTATTGGCAGGACAAGGTGCGCCGCTCCATTCTGGCCGATGCCAAATGCGATCTGTTGCTCTACGGCAATGCCGAGCGCGCCATTGTCGAGATCGCGCACCGTCTGGCCGCGCGCGAACCGGTCGAGAGTATCACCGATGTGCGCGGCACCGCCTTCATGCGGCGCACGAATGACCCGACGGCAGCCGACTGGTTCGAACTCGACTCCAGTGAAGTGGACCAGCCAGGCCGCGTTGACAGCCACATCAACCCCTATCAGACCACCACCGAGCAGGCGGCAGAACAGGGCAGCGCTTGTGCCAAGGACGATGCCAAGCAGAACAATGCGTCCAAGCCCATCACGATTCATCGCAAGCCCGCGCTTGAAGGCAAGCTGCAGATGCCGCCGCGCGAGCGCACGGTGCTGCGCCTGCCCTCGTATGAACAGGTGAAAAGCGACGCCGTGCTGTACGCGCATGCCAGCCGCGTGCTGCATTTGGAGACCAACCCCGGCAATGCGCGCGCGCTGGTGCAGCGCCATGGCGAGCGCGACGTCTGGCTGAACCCGCCGCCGATTCCGCTCACCACCGCCGAGATGGATTTCGTGTTCGATCTCGACTACGCTCGCTCGCCGCACCCGTCTTATGCCGATGAGAACGGCAGCCATGATGGCGCGACCAAAATCCCGGCCTGGGAGATGATCCGTTTCAGCGTCAACATCATGCGCGGCTGCTTCGGTGGCTGCACCTTCTGTTCGATCACCGAGCACGAAGGCCGCATCATCCAGAGCCGCTCCGAAGCGTCGGTGCTGCGTGAAATCGAAGAGATGCGCGACAAGGTGAAGGGCTTTACCGGTGTCGTCTCGGATCTGGGCGGCCCGACGGCGAATATGTACCGGCTCGGCTGCAAGAGCCCGGAGATCGAGGCCGCTTGTCGCAAGCCCTCGTGTGTCTACCCGGGCATCTGCAGCAATTTGAACACCGACCATGCGCCGCTGATCCAGATGTACCGCCATGCGCGCATGCTCAAGGGTGTGAAGAAGGTCTTGATCAGCTCGGGCCTGCGCTACGACCTGGCCGTCAAGTCGCCCGAGTATGTGAAGGAGCTCGTCACCCACCACGTGGGCGGTTATCTGAAAATCGCTCCCGAGCATACCGAGAGCGGGCCGCTGACCAAGATGATGAAGCCGGGCATCGGCTCCTACGACCGCTTCAAGCAGCTGTTCGACAAGTTCACTGCAGAGGCCGGCAAGAAGCAGTATCTGATCCCCTATTTCATCGCCGCGCACCCGGGCACCAGCGACGAAGACATGATGAATCTGGCGATCTGGCTCAAGCGCAATGGCTTTCGCGCCGACCAGGTGCAGACCTTTTATCCGAGCCCGATGGCCACAGCCACCGCGATGTACCACACGGGGCGCAATCCGCTCAAGGGCATTTCGCGCGACCCGGCCAAGGTCGAGCTGGTCGATGTCGTGCGCGGCGAGCGGCGCCGCCGTCTGCACAAGGCCTTCTTGCGTTACCACGACGCCAACAACTGGCCGCTGCTGCGCGACGCGCTCAAGGCGATGGGCCGCACCGACCTGATAGGCAATGGCAAGCAGCACTTGATCCCGACCTTCCAACCCACGCTTGACGGCAGCTACCAGAGCGCGCGGCGCACGAATTCCACGCCGGCAGCCGACAAGGGCGTCACCTTGAAGGTGAAGGCCCGGCCCGGGCGCGTATTGACCCAGCACACCGGCCTGCCGCCGCGCGAAACAGGCGCCAAACCCGCGCTGCGCGACGCATCGACCAAACACCTGCGCGCTCTTGCAGCGCGCGTGAACCGAACCCTGGGCAAGAAATCAGGCCGTTGAATCAGATTTTGTTCAATGCGTGGTCGTCAAGTTTCGCTTTGCCCTACCATGCGAGCCCATGAGCAGCCATACACAGCCCCAAGACGGCGCTTCGACGCGCAAATCGATGAATCTGCATCGCCTGCGCGAGATGCGCGCGGCGGGCGAGAGAATCAGCATGCTGACCTGTTACGACGCCAGTTTTGCGCGCCTGCTCGATGCCTGCGAGCTCGACTGCATGCTGGTGGGCGACTCGCTGGGCATGGTCTTGCAGGGCCAGGCCAGCACCGTGCCGGTGAGCCTGGACGAGATGGTCTATCACACGCGCTGCGTGGCGCGCGCCAACCGCCATGCCTGGTTGATCGGCGACCTGTCCTTTGGCAGCTATCAGGAAAGCCTGGAGCAGGCGCTGCGTTCTAGCGTGGCGCTGATGCAGGCCGGCGCGCAAATGGTCAAGCTTGAAGGCGGCGGCTGGACCAGCGATGTGGTGCAATTTCTGACCCAGCGCGGCATTCCGGTGTGCGCCCATCTGGGCCTCACGCCGCAAAGCGTGCATGCGTTGGGAGGCTACCGCGTGCAGGGCCGTGATCAGGCCGCGGCCCAGGTCTTGCGCCAGCAAGCGGCCGAGCTCGCAGATGCCGGCGCCAGCATGCTGGTGCTCGAACTGGTGCCGAGCAGCCTCGCCGCCGAAATCACCCAGGCCAACCCCGAGCTGATCACGGTCGGCATCGGCGCGGGCAATGCCACCGCGGCCCAGGTGCTGGTGCTGCACGACATGCTGGGCATCACCCAAGGCAACATGCCGCGCTTCGTGCGAAATTTCATGCAGGGCAGCGCAAGCATCGAGGACGCGGTCCGCTCATTTGTGCGCGAAGTCAAATCTGGAACCTTCCCCGACAACAATCTGCACGGCTTCTAAGACGGCAAGCAGCGTCCACGCTTCATTCATGCAAATCATTCCCCGCATCGACGCATTGCGCCAACGCCTCAACGGCGCCACGCGGACCGTGCTCGTGCCCACCATGGGCAATCTGCACGAGGGCCATTTGTCGCTGGTACGCCAGGCCGCGGCAGCGGGTGGTCCCGTGGTAGCGAGCATCTTCGTGAATCGTCTGCAGTTCGCCCCGACCGACGACTTCGATCAATATCCACGCACCTTCGAGCGCGATTGCGACTTGCTCGCCAGCGCAGGCTGCGACATTGTGTTTTCCCCCAACGAGGCAGAGCTGTACCCCGAGCCGCAGGTCTTCAAGGTTCAGCCGCCAAGCGGCTTGGCCGATCTGCTCGAAGGGCAGTTTCGCCCCGATTTCTTCAGCGGCGTGTGCACCGTGGTGTTGAAGCTCTTCAACTGCGTGCAACCCGCCAAGGCGGTATTCGGGAAGAAAGACTATCAGCAGTTGATGGTGCTGCGTGCGATGGTGCGCCAGCTTGCCTTGCCCATCGAGATGCTGGCCGGCGAGACCACGCGCGCCGAAGACGGCCTGGCACTGTCCTCACGCAACAGCTACTTGAGTCCGACTGAGCGTGCGCAGGCGCCCGAGCTGAACCGCTTGCTGCACCAAATCCAGACCGCCCTGCGCGACGGTGCGACGGCCAGCCTCGCCGCCGTGCAAACGCTTGAGCAGCGCGCCCTGGCCGAGCTGCAGGCACACGGATGGGTTCCCGACTATGTTTGCGTGCGCCGCCGCGTCGATCTGCAAGCACCGAGCGCGCAAGACCTGGCCCTTGACGACACGCTGGTGGTGCTCGCCGCCGCCAGGCTGGGCAGCACGCGACTCATCGACAACGTCGAGATCTGAAGCCGAAGCATGGTCACCACTGCGTCACGCGACCCCCTGCATGGCATCACGCTGGAGCTGATGCTCAATCAACTCGTCGATTTCTTCGGCTGGGACGAGCTCGGTCAGCAAATCAATATCCGCTGCTTCACAGCCGACCCGAGCGTCAAGTCAAGCCTCAAATTTCTGCGCAAAACACCCTGGGCGCGCGAAAAGGTCGAAGGCCTGTACAGCTATATGCTGCGCGAAAAGGCACGCCAGGAACGCGCTTGAAGCGCAGGGCGAATGCTCGCTGCGCTATCCCGTCTTCCGGGCTGTGACAAGCGCCACCGTGTCAACCAGCGTCGTGATGACACGGTGAGCCTTACGTTACGCTACGCGTCCAAGCCGGAGCGCATCGCTTCGCGCAAAGCGCCCGGCCTTGAGCAAACACGCCGACGCTTCAACCCTCCTGCTCGAAAGTGCCGCCCATGTCCATGACTGATCAGATCTCGCTGGAAAAACGCGTCGACGCGTTGTTTGCCAATCTCGACCAGCAGCCCATGCCGGGGTATGCGGTTGGCGTAATGCAGCAGGGTCGGATCTTGCTGAGCAAGGGCTATGGCATGGCCAGTCTGGAACTCGGCGTACCGATACGCGCCGACACGGTGTTTCGCGTCGCCTCGGTCTCCAAGCAGTTCACGGTCAGCGCGATCCTGATGCTCGCGTCCGAAGGCCTGCTGAGCCTGAGCGACGATGTACGCTGGCACATCACTGAACTGCCCGAGTTGCCCGCCACGGTCACGCTCGAACATCTGATGCGCAATACCAGCGGTCTGCCAGATTTCCTGGAGATGCTGCGCCTGGGTGGCGTGGGACTCGACGTGAACCTCGGTCGCGACCGCATGCTCGAGCTGATCTGCCAGAACCGGCACCTGAACTTCGCGCCCGGCAGCCGCTTTCTCTACTGCAACACCAATTTCCTGCTGCTGGGACTGATTGTCGAGCGCGTCTCCAAGCAGACGCTGGCGGCCTTCCTCAAGCAACGCATCTTCGAGCCGCTGGGCATGAGCCGCACCGCCATGACGCGCGAGACCGACAGCGTGGTGCCAGGTCTTGCCAGCGCCTATCTGCAAGGACCCGACGGACAATTCCGCCGCGCTTCGCACGCCTTCGAGCAGGGCGGCGAAGGCGGCATGGTGTCCACCGTCGAAGATCTGATGATCTGGAGCCGCCATTTCGAGTCTCCGGTGCTCAAGCCTGCGGATCTTCCCGCGCAGTTGACGGCTGCGACCGCGCTGAGCAACGGCAGCCCCAGCCCCTATGCCCGCGGCATCGAGCACGGACAGCTGGCAGCGATGGCCACCGTCGGCCATGGCGGTTTGTGGCCGGGATTCAAGACCGAGTTTCTGCGCATTCCGCAGCAGGCGCTGACGGTGGTGGTGATCGCCAATAGCGGCAGCCTGGAGCCCTACCGCATGGCGCGCGAGGTCGCCAGCGCGGTGCTGGGCATTGCGGCGCCCGCCTCTTCGGCGAGCGCGACCGAACTTGAGGCGCTGAGCGGCGAATGGCTCGGTGCTGCCGACGCTGGCCAGGGCGAGCCGGCACTGCTCAAGCTCAGCGTCAAGGACGGCAAGCTGATTGCCTCGCAATGGGGCGTCGACTTCCAGCTGGTGCGCAGCGCCGACGGCAGCTGGGTGCCACTGCGCGGCGCTTATGAATTCAGGCTGTGGACACACTCGAATGCTGCATTGCAAGTCGACGTGGGCGCCGGACGCAGCCTGCAGTTCTCTCGCTTGCCCGCCCGCCCTGCCCTGCCCGACGGACTACCCGGTGACTATGTCTGTGCGCACAACGGCGCGCGCTGGCGCATCACAGCCACCCCCGATGCAGCGGGCGGCTTGCAGATCAGCGTCAGCGGACCGCTGCTGTCGGACGGCGGCATCTGGCCGATGCAGGGCGTGCAGGGCGATGCGGTCGAGCTGCTGGGCGAGTCGTATTGGTTCAAGGCCAGCCAGCTGCTGCGCTTCGAGCGCGATGCAAGGGGCGCGGTCACGCACTTTCTGATCGATACCGGCCGCGTCAAGAACCTGCGCTTTGATCGGAACAGCGCGCCATAGCATGCAGCGTGCGTTCGTCCGCGCATCGGTCCGCGCAAACCTCGCGCCCCGTCACTTGCCGCTGGCCAGACGCACCCATTGCTGCACCGACGGCCGCTGCCACTGCGCCCGTGCGTAGTCGGCCAGACGCTGCGGCACCGGGTCGCCACTGGCCACGAGGCGCATCAACATCATCGCCAGATCGGTGTCGGCAATGCTCCAGTCGCCGAACAGGTTCGCGCCACCGACAGGCAGCAAGCGCTCGACTGCCTCGAACAAGGCACCGGATGCCTTGCGACCAGCGTCTGACAAGGGCGCGGTGGCGGGCTTGACGAACACGGTGGCAGTGCTGCGCTCCTGACGAATCGGCATCAAATCGCTGCGCAGCCAGGCCTGCACCTGGCGCGCGGTGGCACGCGCGCGCAGCTCGGCCGGATACAGGCGTGGGTAGGCGGGCGCCGGCAGCAACTCATCGAGATATTCGGTGATCGCCGACGACTCGGCGAGATGAAAGTCACCGTGCACCAGCGTCGGAACGCGGCGTGTCGGCAGCAACTTGGCATAGGCGTCGCTCCGATTTTCCTGCGTCTCCAGGTCGATCTTCTTCAAGTCGAAGGCCTGCCCCTTCTCAGTCAAAGCCACGAACACCGTCATGGCATAGGGGCTGGAAAAATGCGAATCGATGTAGAGGGTGAATGCGGCTGAGTTCATCGAATTTCCGTGTGAGTGAGTTGGATGATGGAGTGTAAAGAATTCAAAAGCCGCTGCATCGATACGCTGATCGCGCAGCACAATTCAAGCCACTGGCTTCGCCCTCGGGCGAATCATTCAGCCACAATCGCGCTGCGATTCACCGCTGCATTCTGTCAAGACCATCCGCCCCCATGACCCCATCTGCTGCACCTGCTCGGCCCGTCTTTCCGCTGAGACAAGTCTTGTCCCTCGCACTTGCGGCGCTCTGCGCCGCACCCGCACTGGCCCAGTCAAGCGCTGCCGCGGCTGCCAGCGCGCCGCAGCCCGCCGCCAGCGCCGCTGCGCGCAGCCGCCCGGCCTTGGCAGCGCCCAAGCCGGAAGCGACGCCCGCACAGCTGGACCGGGTCGAGGTGAGCGGCGCGGCCAGCGATACCGAACAACGCCGCGCTTCGACTGCGTCCAAGATCGTCATCGGCCGCGAAGAGATCGAGCGTTTCGGTGACAGCTCGGTCAGCGAGGTGCTCAGGCGCCTGCCGGGCGTGACCAGCGGCGGACGCCCTGGGCGCGGCGGAAATATCCGCATGCGCGGCATGGGGGGCGGCTACACGCAGATGCTGGTCAATGGCGAACGCATGCCACCGAGCTTTTCGCTCGACGATCTGCCGCCCGACCAGGTCGAACGCATCGAGATCATGCGCGCACCGACCGCCGAATACGGTGCCCGTGCGGTGGCCGGCACCATCAATATCGTGCTCAAGGAAGCGCTCAAGAAGACCCTCAATGAATTGCGCCTGGGTGTGGGTGTCGAGCAAGGGCGCGCCTCGCCCAACGTTTCGTGGACGCGCAACGACAAGGTCGGTGAGAAAGGCGCTTACACGCTGACCGTGACGCTGAATCAAAGGAATCGCTGGGACGACTCCGACACGCGCACGCGCTGGTACGACCTGACCAGCGGCGCGACCGTGCTCGATCAGCACGAAACCGGCTTCTCGATCGACAAGCGCCAGGGCATCAATCTGAATGGCCGCATGCAATTGCCGCTTGGTGAGGGCGAGTCGCTGTCGCTGATGTCGTTCGGCGTGCTCTCAAAGGGTGACAGCCATGTCCAGAACAGACTCGACCAGGCTCCGGGGGGCGTCACGCCGCAACCCTATGCCAGCTTCACGAGCGACGGCAATGGCGATTTCGCGATGTTGCGCGGCAACGCCCAGTGGCAAAAGCGCCTGGACAGCGGCACCCAGCTCGAAGCGCGTGCCAGTCTGGGAGGCAGCAAGTACAAAAGCCAGGTCCAGCGTCATGAATACGACGCTGCCGGCACGCCGTCGCGCCTGGTCGACAGTGAGGGCAGCACCACCGACAACAACTGGAACTTGAACGCCAAGCTCTCGCATCAGCTGGTGAGCGAGCACAGTCTGGTCGGTGGTCTCGAGGCCGAAGGCAGCCTGCGTGAGCAGAGCAGCCGCACGCTGCAAGACGGTCTGCCGATACTTGCCGACTTCGGCGACGAGATGACGGCATCGTCGCGGCGCGTGGCTGCTTATTTGCAGGACGAGTGGAATCCCTCCAAGCAGATCTCGGCCTATGCCGGCCTGCGCTGGGAAGGCATCGCCACGCGCAGCGACAGCGCAGCCTACCAGGCCAGCAACCGCAGCGGCGTGCTCACCCCGCTGCTGCACGCGGTATGGAAACCCTATGAGCAAAGCCGCGATCAGTGGCGCAGCAGTCTGACACGCAGCTACAAGGCCGCCTCGTTGCAGGATTTGATTGCACGGCCCTCGCTCTCGCAACGCTACCCCACCGGTGCCAACCCAGTGGGAAGTCCCGATCGTGCCGGCAATCCCGATTTGAAACCCGAACTCGCCACCGGCATCGAACTGGCCTACGAGCATTACCTGAGCAAGGGCGGGCTGTTGAGCGTGAACTACTTCTACCGCCGCATCAACGATCTGATGCGCAATGTGGTCGCGCTCGAAACCGTGTCGTGGTCGAGCCAGCAGCGCTGGGTCTTGCGTCCGCAGAATGTAGGTGCGGCAACGACCCAGGGCGTCGAGTTGGAAGCGAAAATTCGCCTGGATGAGCTGATCGCCGACGCCGCGCCGATTGCCTTGCGCAGCAATCTCAGCTTCTTCGACTCGAAGGTCGATCAGGTGCCCGGCCCCAACAATCGGCTCGAAGGCCAGCCCAAAGGCACCGCCAATATCGGCGTCGACTACAAGCTGCGCAGCCTGCCGCTGTCCTTGGGTGCGAGCGTGAACATCACACCGGCTTATGATTTGCAACTCAGCGACATGCAAAGCAGTTCGGTCGGAAGCAGAATAGTCACCGATGCTTTCGTGCTGTGGTTCATCAATGCGCAGATCCAAATGCGCATCAGCGCCAACAACCTGGTGCCGCACGATTACTTGAACACCAGCAGCCTGGTCAATGACGGACAACGCCAGGTCAACGAAAGTGCCAATCAATCCAGGATCAACTGGGGCTTGAGGCTGGAGATGAAGCTCTGAACCCGCCGCTCCAAGAGAACATTCCAACCATGCATCTGACACGACTGCTCACGACATTTGTTGCGCTACTGCTGGGCTGCATCGGCTGGCTCTCACCGGCCTGGTCGCAGACAGAAACCAAACCGGAGGCGCCTGCCTTCACGCTCAAGGCGGTGGCGCCGAATGTCTACGCGGCGATAGACAACGCCGGAGGCGCCGGCGCCAATGCCGGTGTCATCATCGGCGAGGAGGCGGTCGCCGTGATCGACAGCCTGTACAAGCCCAAGGCCTCGCAGGCCTTGCTGGCCGAGATTCGCAAACTCACCAAGTTGCCGATTCGCTTCCTGATCAACACCCACTATCACATCGATCACGTGGCGGGCAACGCCTTGTTCGTGCAGGAGGGTGCGCTGGTCGTCGCGCACAAGAATGTGCATGACTGGGTGAATAGCGAGAACCTGAAGTTCTTCGGCGTGCCGCCGCGCGCTGGTGCTGAAGCGCAAGTGGCCGCGCTGGTGGCGCCGCAGATCGGCTTTGACGGCGAGTTGCGTCTGTACCTGGGCAAGCGCATGCTGATCGTCAAGCCGCTGCCAGGTCACACCGGCGGCGACGTGGTGGTGAGCGTGCCCGACGCGGGTCTGGTGTTTGCCGGCGATCTGTTCTGGCGCCGCTCGATACCCAATCTGATCGACGCCGATGTGTCGCGTTGGATCTCGACAATGGACGCCTTGCTCGAAGTCCAGCCGGGCGCCAGCGTCTACGTACCCGGCCATGGCGATGTCGGCTCTGCTGCCGACGTCAAAGATTTCAGAAACTATCTGGACGATCTGCAATCCACCGTGAAGCAGTTGATGGACGACGGCAAGCAAGGCGAGGCCTTGCAACTGGCCGCGCTGGACCGGCTGTCGGCCCGCTATGCTTCCTGGGCCTATTTCAGCGTCCTGGCGCCGCGCAATGTGCGCGACATGCAGGCAGAATTGGCAGGAACCAAACGCCGCCCCGCGCCCTAGCTACGCATCCCGACCTTGGGCTGTGACGCCCGTCGCCCGTTCACTCGTTCATTCCACTCCACTCGCTTTCGTCTGATGTCTTTTCGTCGTCTCCCCTTGCCGCTGGATGTGCGCGGTACGCTCTGGCTGCATTCCATGCCAGGCCGCATGGAGCCCTGGGATCGTTTCCTCAACGAGATGCGTCGCAGCAAGCTCAGCCTGGTGATGTGCTTGAACCCGCTGGACGAGGTCGCGCAGCTCTCGCCCGATTACTACAAAGCCATCACGCTGGGCCGCTTGCCGTTTCGCTGGCTGCACCTGCCGATGCGTGACATGGGGCTGGCAAGCACGTCAGCGAGCTTTGCCGACGGCGTCGCGCAACTCAACCAGAGCCTTCGCCTGGGAGACCACGCTCTGCTGCACTGCGCCGCGGGTCTGGGCCGCACCGGCACGGTCGCGGCCTGTGTGCTCAAGAGCCTGGGCTTGCCCAGCGAACAAGCCCTGCAACAAGTACGCAATGCCGGTTCGAATCCGCAGTCTGCTGCGCAATCGGGTTTGATCGACAGTTTCTGATCCGCAACTCGATTCTTCATGGCGTCGACGAGCGCGCGCCGAAACTGGAGACGTCTCGTCCATAATCGCGCATCGCGTTTCGAGGGGAGGCAGGTCAATGTGGATCCGCAAGCTGCTTTGCTTGTTGATTGCAATGGCACTGAGCACAAGTGCGCTGGCGCAGCAATACTTCCGGATCGGGACTGGCGGGACCGCCGGAACGTATTTCCCGATTGGGGTACTGATTGCCGGCGCGGTTTCCCAGGCCGGCAAGATCGCCGTGAGCGCGCAGTCAAGCAACGGTTCGCTGGGCAACGTGATTGGCGTTGCGAGCGGCTCGCTGGAATCAGGTTTCAGTCAGGCAGACGTGGCCACTTGGGCACAAACGGGCACTGGCATCTTTGAAGGTAGACCCCGTCTGAGCGGGCTGCGTCTGATCGCCAATTTATATCCGGAAAGCATACACATCGTCGTGAAGAAGGATGCTGGCATCCGGTCGATAGCGGACCTGCGCGGCAAGCGTGTGGCGCTCGATGAAGTCGGTTCCGGAACCCTGATCAGCGCGCGTCAGGTGCTGGCAGCCTACGGCCTGAAAGAGTCCGATTTGAAGCCCGAGTACATCAAGCCCAATCAAGCAGGCGACAAGCTCAAATCGGGAACCCTGGACGCATTCTTCTTCACCGGAGGTACCCCCGCTGTCGGCATTGCCGAACTCGCTGCGAGCGGCGTCGGCATCAGTCTGCTGACGATCGATGGGGAGGCCGCGCAGCGTCTGCGCTCGGCCAGCCCTTTCCTGTTCAGCGACACGATTACCGCTGATACCTACAAGGGCGTTCCTGCCACCGCCACCTTGGCGGTGGGAGCCCAGTGGATCACCAGCGACAAGGTGGATGCCGAACTCGTCTACCAGATCACCAAGACGCTGTATGGGAAGGCTGCACAAGAGGCCTTGTTGAACGGCCACCCCAAAGGGCGTTTCATCACCCTGGCGAATGCCGTGCAAGGGGTAGGCATCCCGTTTCACCCCGGCGCACAGCGCTATTTCAAGGAACAAGGAGTCCTGAAATAGCATGAAGTTGTCGCAATTTCTCAGGCCGGCCTTTCTGGCCGGATTTGCTGGCGTTGGTCTCGCCCTATTGCTTGGTTTCAATCTGGTACGCCAGCACGATCTCGCGATCGAGAGGGCCCGTACGCAAACGCAGACTTTTGCCAATGTTCTGGAAGAACACGCACGCCAAAGCTTTCTTCGCGTCGGAAGCCACTTGCAGCAAGCTGATCAGGCGCTGAGCGAACTGCGCACCTCGGGCAGCTTCGATCCCGCACGGCTGCGAACTCAGCTGATCGAAATATTGCCAGCTGACCGATTGATCCAATCGTTCATGGTGCTGGATCAAAAAGGGGATGTGCTGCTGTCAACGGCAGAGCCAAACGAAATTACGGCCAGCAGCCACGCAGACCGTGACTACTTCGTCCCGCATATACGGGGTGCAGATAGGGAACTGTCTTTTGGCGCCCCCGAAAAGAACCCCGTCAACGGCGCCTGGATGCTGCCGGTCAGTCGCCGCATCACGCTGCCGGGTGGTTCATGGGGTGGTGTGCTGGTGGCCATGGTCCAGCCCGGATACTTCCAGTCTTTTTACGACTCGATAGATCGAGGCGGACCTCGGTTCGTCACCTTGCTCCTGACCGCTGGTTACGCCGCAGTGACATCCCCGCACGACGAGGCCGTGATGGGTAGCAACTGGTCCAATGCCCCGCTGTTTCGCGAGAACTTGCCCAATTGGCCGACCGGAACTGTACAGCAGGTCGCGATCGGGGGCTCCGCTGACAGCGTTTACAGTTACCGGGTGCTCAATGACTACCCTGTGGTCATCAGCTACGGGCTTTCGATGGCATCTGTCTTGGCCACATGGCGTGCGACAGCCTGGCGGTTTGGTCTGTTCCTGCTGCTCGCCTGGATGGCATTGGCAGCGATCGGCGCAGTGTTGACCCGCTACGACAATCGCCGCCGCATTGCCGAACAGACTCTGGCGGACAGCAAGGAGCGCTATCGTTCACTCGTCGAGTTTTCGCCCGTCGGTATTGCCGTGCACAAAGAAGATCGTTTCGTATACGTCAACCCCGCCGTGATCCAGATGTTCGGCGTCGATCGTGCCGAGGATTTGCTGGGCAAGCCCGTGTTGGACTTTGTCCATCCTGATTTCAGGTCCATCGTGACGAATCGAATCAAGCAAAGGTTCACCGGCGAGACATTGACAGAATCGAAACTGCAGTTGAAGTTCTTGCACAGCGATGGTCGATCCATTGATGCCGAGACCGACGGGTCCGTCATTCCCTATGAAGGCGGCAGCGCGATCCAGATCAGCATTGTGGACAACACGCTGCGCAAGGCAGCAGCGGACGAAATCGAACAACTGGCGTTCTACGATTCATTGACCCGATTGCCCAATCGCCGCCTGCTGACGGAGCGGCTACGCCACGCGGTAGTGGCCAGCGCCCGTCATGGCCGCAAGGGAGCTGTGCTCTTTCTGGATCTGGACCATTTCAAGACCTTGAACGACACCTTGGGTCATGATGTCGGCGACGCGCTGCTGCAGCAAGTGGCGCAGCGCCTGAGCAACGCGGTACGCGAGGGAGATACTGTGGCTCGCCTGGGCGGGGACGAGTTCGTGGTGCTGCTGGAAGGCTTGAGTGAGCAGGCCCTGGAATCAGCGGAACAGACCCAGTCCATCAGCGAAAAGATTCTCTACACCTTGAATCAACCCTACCAGCTGGGTTCGCACACGCACCACAGCACCGCCAGTATCGGCGCGGTGTTGTTCAGCGGTCAGCAGCAGTCGATTGAAGACTTGCTCAAACAGACCGACATGGCCATGTATGCCGCCAAGACGGCAGGACGCAATAACGTGCGCTTCTTCGATCCACAGATGCAGGCCAGCATCACCGAACGCGCCGAGTTGGAGGCAGATCTGCGCCGGGCACTGAGCGAGCGGCAATTCCAGCTGTATTTCCAGAAGCAGGTCACGCACAACGGGCAAATCATTGGTGCCGAAGTGTTGATTCGCTGGTTGCATCCGCAGCGCGGTCTGGTACTTCCTGGGCAATTCATTCCGCAGGCCGAGGAAACCGGGCAGATCCAGGAGATTGGTCAATGGGTGCTGCATGAGACCTGCCTCCAATTGAAACGGTGGGAAGCTGACCCCCGGCGCGAAGATGTGCGGCTGGCCGTCAACGTGAGCGCGAGACAGTTCCGGCAGCCCGATTTTGTCGAACAGGTGCACGTCATATTGCAGCGCACCGGTGCGCGCGCCAGTCACCTCAAACTGGAATTGACCGAGAGCATGGTGCTGCACAACGTCGCTGACACCATCAGCAAGATGAATGAACTGAGGTCCGTCGGCGTGCAATTTTCCATGGATGACTTCGGAACGGGTCAGTCGTCGCTGTCGTATTTGACGCAATTGCCCTTGAATCAGCTCAAGATAGATCAGAGCTTTGTGCGCAATATCGGCGTCCGCTCGCAAGACGCATTGATCACCCAGACCATCATCGGCATGGCGAACAATCTGGGCCTGGAAGTGATTGCGGAGGGTGTGGAAACCGAGTCCCAGCGGGTCTTTCTTGAGCAGCATGGCTGTCTTCTGTGCCAGGGTTATCTTTTTGGCCGACCGGTGCCGCTGGGCGAGTTCGAGGGTTCCTTCGCATAATCGACATTTCGCATCCATTGGACAGGACACGTTGGCTCAAGGGTGAGCGTCATACACAATCACGGCATGAACCCGGATGCGGCCTTGATCGAGCACCTTGACGCGCATTTTATTGTCGCCATCAAGCCCAGCGGTTTGCTGTCGGTGCCCGGGCGCGGGCCCGAAAGGCTCGATTGCCTGATTGCGCGTGTGCAGCAGATCTACCCTGATGCCTTGATCGTGCACCGGCTCGACATGGCCACGTCGGGCCTGTTGCTGCTGGCGCGCGGTGCCACCATGCAGCGCCGTTTGAGCATGGCGTTTGCCGCGCGCCAAGTGCACAAACGCTATATCGCAGTAGTGCGCGGACTGCTTGCGCCACCGGCTGAAGACTGGGGAGAAATTGAACTGCCGCTACTCACCGACTGGCCGAATCGGCCGCGCCAGAAAGTGTGCTTCGAGCAAGGCAAGCCCAGCGTGACGCGCTACCGGGTGTTGGCCCACGACCTACAGACCGGATGCAGTCGCGTTGAGCTCGAACCCGTGACAGGCCGCACCCACCAGTTGCGTGTGCATTTGATGAGCATTGGCCATCCCATCGTCGGCGACGCGCTCTACGAATCAGGCGCAGACAGCGCTGCGCACGGCCCGTCCCCGCAACTGCTGCTGCACGCTACCGAATTGATGTTGAGCCATCCCGCAGACGGTCACGCCTTGCATTTCAAGAGCGCTGCGCCGTTTTGAATTTCCCATGAAAAAAGCCGCAGCAAGCTGCGGCTTTTCGGTACGGCCTAGGAGGCCAGTACAAGTTAGATCGGGCGGATATTGGCAGCTTGCAGACCCTTGGGGCCTTGCTTCACTTCAAATTCAACGCGCTGGTTTTCTTGCAGGCTCTTGAAGCCGCTTTCGCCCTTGATCTCGCTGAAGTGCGCGAACAAGTCTTTACCGCCGGCTTCCGGGGTAATGAAGCCAAAACCCTTGCCATCGTCAAACCATTTGACGGTGCCAGTTTGAGTGTCACTCATGAGAAATTCCTTAAAAATAAAATAACGCACGAGAAAAATCGCCCGTGCGGGCAGAGACACTCAAGAAACGCAAACCGGGAAGTTCATGTACCTGGCCGACCCCGAGTGATCGGGATGGAATAGGAGAAGACCTTGCAGAAACGGTCTTGGTATTTCTGTGTGCGCAGTATATACGGTTTGTTGACATAAAGCCAGCAGAGTCCGGAATAATTAATTTGGCGATCGAGCCGTCGAAGGCTTTGCCGGTAAACCGCTACGATACGGCGCTCATTTCGCGGCCCGACTCTGCCCCCCCGGCTCGCGCGCCATTGCATCACCCAACACTGGAACCCCCGCCCATGCCTGAAGACCTCTACATCGTCACCGGCGCCTCGCGTGGCATGGGTGAGGCAATGGCCCGTCAATTGCTAAAACCCGGCCATCTGGTGCTGGGCATTTCGCGCCAGGTCAACGCCGGTTTGACCGAACTGGCACAAAGTAGCGGCGCACAACTGCTGCAGTGGCCGCAGGATCTGGCCCAAACCTTGAGCGCGGCGCAACGACTCGAGTCCTGGCTGGCGAGTTTCGCCGCTGACCGCTTTGCCAGCGCCAGCCTGATCAACAACGCCGGCGTGGTTTCCGAACCTGGCCCTTTGGACCAGGCGCAGATCGAGGACTTGTCGAACGCCATGCGCGTGGGGCTGGAATCGTGCCTGTTGCTGACCAGCGTGTTCCTGCGTGCCACGAAGCACTGGACAGCGCAGCGCAAGGTGCTCAATATCTCGTCAGGTCTGGGACGTCGCGGCATGGCCGGCAGTGCATCCTATTGCGCCGCCAAGGCCGGCATGGACAACTTCTCGCGTGCGCTGGCTTTGGAAGAAGCTCCGCTGCCCAACGGTGCCCGCATCGTCTCACTCGCGCCCGGCGTGATCGACACCGATATGCAAGTACAGTTGCGCAGCACCGATCTGGCGAAATTTCCGGACGGTGCGCTCTTCAGAGATCTCAAGAACTCGGGAAGACTGATGAGCCCGGACGAGGCCGCGACGCGCGTGCTGGTTTATCTGGCGAGAAGCGATTTCGGCAACAACCCGGTTGCCAGCGTGAACGATGCATGAACACTGGCTTTGGTGCTCGCAGCTCTTGAAATTGCGGGGCCTGCCACCCATATTGAAGCGAACTTGTGTGCGCGGCATTCTTGCTGCACATGCCCACCCGGTTTGGCGCGAGCCCATGGAGACACTTGAATGAAACGATTGATGTTGGTGATGAGTATGGTCTTGATAGGCGCGATGTCTAGCGGCGGCGCTGCCGAGGCGCGACGCCTGGGCGGTGGAACCAGTTCGGGTATGCAGCGCACGGCACCAGCCGCCGCGCCCAAGCCGCCAGCGCAAGCGCCGCAGGCTGCGCCCGCGCCAGCCCAGAATGCAGCACCCGCTGCCCCGGCCGCCGTGCCACCCACTGCAGCCACGCCTCCGAAACGCTCGTGGATGGGTCCGCTGGCAGGCCTGGCCGCAGGGTTTGGCTTGGCCGCATTGGCCAGTCACTTCGGGCTTGGAGCCGGGCTGGGCAATATGATGGTCGTGTTGTTGGTGGTGATGCTGGGCGCCGTTCTGATCGGATTCGTCATGAAGTTCCTTGCCAACCGCCGCGCCCCTGCCTATGCCGGATCACAAGGCATGCAGTTCGCCAACGAAGGCTCCAGCGATGCTGCCGTGCCGGCCCAGACGCCTTACAGCACGCCGGCGTTGAGCGCGGGAAGCAGCGTAGGCACCGCCAGCACGGCCAGCGCCGTGAGCTCCACCGGCTTTGACAGCACTGAATTCGAAACCATTGCCAAGCGCGTCTTCATCCGGCTGCAGGCCGCCAACGATGTCGGCGACCTGGACGATTTGCGCCGTTTCACGACGCCCGAGATGTTTGCCGTGGCCAAACAGGAACTGCTCGACCGCGGCACGACCCCGCAGCAGACCGACATCGTGCAACTGCAGGCCGCCGTGGTTGAAACAGCCCAGGAGGCCGGCAACCAGATCGTCAGCGTGCGTTTCAGCGGCCTGATACGTGAAGAGAAGAATGCTCCCGCCACGCCGTTCGACGAGGTCTGGCATCTGGTGCGGCCGCTGGACGGCAGCCGCGAATGGGCCATCGCCGGGATTCAGCAGACGAGCTGAAACGCTGGGTAGAAAGCACTGGAAAAAAGGCCGCTGACAGCGGCCTTTTCTTCGCGGATCAGCGCGGTGGTTCGACGGGCCGCGGCGCGGCGTCGGACGCGTCGGGAATCTCGCGCGCCTGTATGTCGACCACTTCGCCCACATCCTGATTGGCCGTTCCACGGCGGGAAGCGGCATTTGGAAAACCCCACTGCCGCCCCGGCGGCATCGAAAAACGCGGCATGCCAAGCACCGGACGGCGGCCGCGCAGCAGGCTCCACAACATCAACAGCACGAGGGCAATCAGTCCGGCCAGCAGCAGACTGAGCATAAAGATGAAACCCGCCACGCCCAACACCAGCTTCACTGCCAGCGCCACGATTTGACTCAATAGATTCTTCTCGCCGTGTTCCTTGTCACGCCAGTACATAGTGCTCAACCTCGCCCGACGAACGGCATCTTGCTCGCCATCACGGTCATGAACTGCACATTCGCGTCCAAGGGCAAGCTGGCCATGTAAAGCACGGCGCTCGCCACATGTTTCACATCCATCACGGCCTCCACGGCAATCTCGCCATTCGCCTGGCGTACACCCTTGGTCATCGGTGCTGCCATTTCGGTCAGCGCATTGCCGATGTCGATCTGGCCGCAGGCGATGTCGAACGCGCGGCCATCGAGCGACAAGCATTTGGTCAGGCCCGTGATCGCGTGCTTGGTCGCCGTGTAAGGCGTCGAGTTGGGGCGCGGCGCGTGCGCGGATATCGAGCCGTTGTTGATGATGCGTCCGCCCCGTGGTTGCTGATGCTTCATCAAGCGGAACGCCGCTTGCGCGCACAGGAAGCTGCCGGTCAGATTCACATCGACCGACTTTTGCCAATCCAGCACGCTCAGCTCATCGATCGGCACCGCGGGTACGAACACGCCGGCGTTGTTGAACAGCAGGTCAAGGCGACCGAAGCGCGCCTGGGTCTTTTCGAACAAGGTGTTCACATCTGCAACGTGGCTCACATCGGCGGCCACGGCCAGACAATGCGCGCCCTGCCCTGCGGCCAAGCGCGCGGTTTCATCGAGCTTTTCCTGGCGGCGCCCGGTCAGCACGACCGACCAACCGGCTTCCATCAGGCTCAAAGCGACGGCACGTCCTACGCCGCTACCCGCGCCGGTCACCATGGCAATTCTTGATTCCACTGTCGTCAAGCCTGTTCTATGCGAGGCCTCAATGATAGGCCCGAGCGCGCTTCACTCCGCCGCGACGGCAAGGTGCGCGCGCGTGTAGCTCAGGACGCGGCCCCGGTAGGCCTCCATGAGGAGGCCTGGTAACACCGCCACCATGCGCTCGGTGCCCACATAGCCAAAGTCGCGCATATGCCGGTTGAACGCCACCCGGTTGCCGCGGTTCGGATCGACGATCACGACCTCGCAGCGCGGCTTGGCATGGCGTTCGATGAAAGCCGCCAGCAGCGCCGGCAAATCGCGTTCGTACAGCAAATCGCTGCCCATGATGAGATCGAATCGTCCCAACTCCGGATTGAGTCCGCGCCAGTTTCCAGTCAGGTAATTCGGCGCCGGCAGATGATTCAGCCTGGCGTTGTGCGCCATGAAGTCGCCCGCCAGCGGATGGCAGTCGCTGGCAGTGACATTGCCCAGGCGCTGCTGCACCACCAGGCTTGCCAGACCCAGGCCACAGCCCACTTCGAGCACGCTCAGGCCCAGCAAGGGACGGGTCTGCATTTCGGCCGCCAGCACGCGCGCCGAGGGCCAGACCAGGCCGAACATGGGCCAGGCTGCTGTCGAAATTCCGGCGCGTTCGGCCTCTCCCAAGGGGTCGTGGTACTGCTGGCGATCGAGCAGCGAGCGTATGTGCAGCGGCGTTGCGCCCACGTCGACATCGCCACGCTTGGTGGCATAACCGGCTGGCGAGGAGAGGGGAATGGGTACCGGCATGACGGCTGTTTTCTCGAAGACATCGGAGGTCTGATCGAACAGGCATCGCGCTCATCAAAGAGCGGCCATGCGGGCGAAGAGGCGGCGCCGGGCAAATTCACCGGCGCACGCAGCATAACAGTCGAGGCTCATGACGGTTGCGGCGCATCACGGTCGATGCGCCGCGACCGTCGCGCGCTTCAGCACTGCTGCGTCGATGGCTGAGCGACTTTGGCTTGGCTGCGGTTAAAGCAGGAAGCCACTTGAATGTCGCTGGCGCGGTGCCCCAGCACCACCACTCGAGGCAGTGTCACGACTTGCGGCACTGCCTTGCTCTGCAGGCTCTTGCCGGTGATCACGACGCGCGGCAATTGCTCGACTCTTGGAGTGCCGGCATGCGCCAGGCCGACGCTCAACACGGCGATCAACATCGGCACGGCAAACTGGAGCTTCGCTATGTTGCTGATTTGGAAGGTGTTCATGATGACTCCTTGTGCGTAACTGGTCTTCGATGGACTCAGTTTCGGTCGCACAAGAGTCACTTGCCAGCCGCTTGCGACCAGCCGCCAAATCGGCGTTATGAATTGCTGTTGACGCGGACAGCCGGTCGCTCGTTCAACGTGTCAGCGCGCCGTAAACCATGTGCCGGAACAATTGCCGGTAGTGCACCCGTTGATACGGCGCCTGGGTCAGCAGCAGCGCAAACAAGTCGTTCGCCGGATCAACCCAGAAGCTGGTACCGGCCACGCCACCCCAGTAATAGGTGCCTGCGGCACCGGGCACTGGCGCCCTGCCCGTCTCCTTGCGCACCGAAAATCCGAGACCGAAACCATGGCCCGGATCGAGCAGTCCGGGTTCATGCGGAATGTCGCCCAAATGGTCGGCAGTCATGAAGGCCAAGGTTTGCGGCGAGAGCAGCCGCACGCCGTCGAGTTGCCCGCCATTGCGCAGCATCATCAGGAAGCGCGCGTAGTCCGGTGCGCTGGAAATCAATCCGCCGCCGCCCGACTCGAAGCGCGCCGGCCCACGCGGATCGAGCAACTGGACTAACATGCCGCTGTCCGGGCACGCCGCAAACGGTTCGGCGATACGGTGTTGTTGATCCTGCGGCACAGTGAAGCCGGTGTCATGCATTTGCAGCGGCGCGAGCACCCGGCTTTGCAGATGCACGCCGAGCGTCTCGCCACTGATGATCTCGATCACGTGGCCCAGCACGTCGGTGGCATGGCTGTAGGCCCAACAGCTGCCTGGCTGATGCGCCAGCGGCAGATCGGCCAGCGCGGCGCAAAACTCGGCCGTGTTGCGCTGGTCGTTCCCGATTCCGGCCTGTTCATAGAGTTGCTGGACCGGAGAACTGCCAGTAAAGGCATAGGTGAAGCCGGCGGTGTGGCGCAGCAAATCCTGCAAGGTGGCGGGTGTCTGCTGCGGCTGCAGCTCCAAGCCGCTCTTGGCCGGCACGGCCACCTTGGATTGCGCGAAGGCCGGGATATAGCGCGACACCGGATCGCTGAGCAACGCGCGCCCCTGCTCAACCAACATCATCATCGCCACCGAGACCAGCGGCTTGGTCATCGAATAGATGCGAAACAAGGCGTCCATAGACATCGGGTTGGCGTTATCGGGCCGCAAGCGGCCTATCACTTGCTGGCAGGCCAGCTTGTCACCGCGCGCCAGCAGCCATACAGCGCCTGGCAGACGCTGGTTTTGCACATCGTGCAACAGCACGCCGCGCAATTGCTCAAGTCGTGACCGGCTGAAGCCAGCTTCTTCGGGGGTGCAACAAGGCAGCGTATTGGCGTATGAATTCGGG